>Ga0068864_100000243_pt1 | contig 48752 bp, 41 predicted proteins | sample KBSSwiS72_FD_66586 | JGI IMG/M metagenome (GOLD analysis project Ga0068864, IMG submission 66586) | Switchgrass rhizosphere microbial communities from Kellogg Biological Station, Michigan, USA - KBS Switchgrass S7-2 | ecosystem: Host-associated > Plants > Roots > Rhizosphere > Soil ...
GAATGAGAACAACACCCACCTTCTCAACCTCAATGTTTCAGCCGATCTTGGCCCCGCGACGCTTTCGATCGTCGGTGCGCACCAGTTCTCGAAACTCACCATTGCGCGCGATCTCGATGCAACGAACAGGCTGCCGGGATATGTCCAGTTCTCCACTGTCGTTACACCGTACAAGGTCGATACGGCGGAAGTGCGGCTGACCTCGAACGATCAGGAAGGCTTTGGCTGGGGCGTCGGCACCTTCTATACAAAGCAGACGGGCGTCACGACCGTCGATCAAGACGCATCGCAATTCTGGTATGCGGTCAAGCCTAACACGGTCGTCACAGTGCCCGGTGTCGGTACGTTTTCGAACACGCTCAATATCAGGGCCCTCGTCACGGTCCCGGTAAATAGCCAGACCTGGTCATTCAGTGGCAACCTCAGATACAAGGCAGGACCGCTGACGATAGAAGGCGGCCTTCGCTACTCGATCATCCAAGGTGTTCAGACCACCCAGCTTGCGCTAGTGAGCGCCCCCACCAATCCTTTCGATGTCGGCCATGGGCCGACGGAAATCATCCCCGCCGCGCTGCAGCGGAACATTAACCGGCCGTTCACGGGCGGATTGAATATCCGCTATGCGGTCACCGACACGCTGAACGTCTATGCCGCCTATGGTCATTCGTTTCGTGCCGGCAGCACGGGTGTGTCCGTTCCCGCTGCCATATCGAACGACCTGATCCGTACGCAGCCCGAAAAGACTGATTCATTCGAAGTGGGTCTGAAGGGAATAGCGTTCGATCGTCGGCTCAACTATTCCGTCGCAGCCTATTACCAGAAGTTTGACAATTTCTTGAGCCGCTTCACCAACATCTCCTATAACTGCCCCGACATAAGTGGGACCTGCAGGCCGGATGCGCCGCCGATCAATAATGCTACGGACACGACAAACGGCGAGTTCGATTTCAACTACAACGCCGACGCCACGAGCAAGGGGATCGAGGCATCGATCGAGGGCAGGGTTACCAACAATTGGGATATCGGCCTCAGCGCCGCTTATAATCACGCGCGCTTCAAGAACGCGCGGGTGCCGTGCAATGATTATGCTGGCACCGGCCAACCTAACCGGACGGGGCCTGCCAAGGTGACCGGTACCGGAAATGTGAGCTACTGCATCAGCAATGGCCCAATGGCCGAAGTTCCGGACTTTGGGCTCACGGCGAACACCGAGATTCGCATGCCCATGGGTTCGGTGACGCCTTTCCTGCGCGCCCTGTTCACTTACCGTCCTTCGTTCAAGTCCGAGCAGGTGCAATACCAGTATCTGGATCGCGAACTGCTCAATCTCTTTGTCGGCGTGCGCGCGGACGCAGGTTGGGAGATCGACGTGTTCGCACGCAACCTCCTCAATCAGCAGCGCATCACCAACATCTCCCTGGGTTCGGCACCGATAAGTGCCCTCGCTATCGGCTCGTTCCAGTCGGGCTACCGGACGTTGAACGTGATGAATCCGCGTGAATTCGGCGCCACGTTGAAGTTCAAGTGGTAGTTTCGACATTGCGAAAGAGGCTTGCCCGGTCATGCCGGGCAATCCGATAGAGAATGGAGAGCCGCCGCGATTTTCGCGGCGGCTCTTTTCTTAGGTTAGGATTTCTCAGGTTAGGACGTCCGGTTTCGAACAGTATGCCGGTTGGTGACGCTTCCCAATAAGCAGGCCATCTTCCTGACCGGTGCGACCGGCGACCTGGTGTATATCATTCAGTCGCGCGCACTTTCACCTTCGGCGCGGCTTGCCCCCGGCGCATCGTTTCGATGAACTTTTCGAGCGGGGCCGGTTCGGCCACCGGCCCGCCGGCATCGCCATCGCGTGCCCAGAATTCGTCGAAACTGGGGAACAGCTTGTGAAAGTTGCCCTCGACCCATTCGGTACCCGGCCAGCGCATCTTGTTTGGTCCTACGGGCGGCTTGTTCAGGTCGGTGGCGTACCAGTACAGTGGCAGGCGGCGCGCAAAGTACCAGCGCCCCTCCACGCGCACATAATCGTCGGCGTACATCATTTGCATGATGATCCATTCGTCGCCAGTTTCATGCTCGTTCTTGGAATAGACCACGCCCCGCGCATGGTCCGGATCGTCGAATTCGATGATGTGCCCACCTATGTGATGTGACGTACCCGTAAAGGGCGTGCGCAATGTGCGGTCCATATAAGCGCGCAATGCCTGTCTTCCCGACCCGTCCTTGCCGACGCGGACCTCCGGTTCGAACAACGACACCATCGCCTCCATGTCTCGCATGTCCAGCGCCAGCGCATATTTGGCGGGCAGTTGACGAATGGCGTCGAGCGATTCGAGCCGATCTATCCGTCGCAGTAGTTCTGCATCGATCATGGCCATGCCCTTCCGACCGTAAAGGCGCGAGACACCCCATCGGCGTCGCTGCCGCGCCGTCGACGGTCGGGCGAGGATCGAACACCGCGCCGCCTTGAACCAATCTGGTTCTGGTGCCCTGACAATAGGACCTTCCGCGCGCCGGTGATCGCACCGATCGTCAATAGACGCGCGCTATCCACGCACTTGCTCATGACTCTTTCGATGATCGCGGAGACCGGCTCAATCCTCCACCTCGGGGCGCCAGGCAACGCCGTTAATGTGACCGCCGCCATCGACGTATAGCGTATTGCCCGTCATGTAGCTGGCTCCTTCGCCGGCAAGGAAGACTGCGACCGGCCCCACGTCCCGCGCGGCGTCCCCGAAGCGTCCGGCGGGTACCTGGTTCAGGATGGTCGCCGCCATTGCGGGATTGGCGTCGAAATAGTCTCGAGCCTGCGGACTGAGCGCCGAAGGGCATATCACGTTGCAGGTAATGCCATGCGCGGCCCATTCGACCGCGGCAGTGCGGGTAAGGGCGCGGATCGCTTCCTTGCTCGCATTATAGGCTACCGTGAACATGTGCGCGTTCACGCCGTTGAGCGAGCCCAGGTTGATTACCCGGCCATAACCCTGCGCCTTCATCACGGGAAAGGCGGCGCGCATCGCGCGGAAGGCGGACCAGTAATTGAGGTCAAACGAACCGGCCATTTCAGCGTCGGTGTGATTTTCCAGTCGTTTGGGAAAACTTGCACCGGCATTGTTGACGAGAATGTCGAGGCGCCCCAATTCCGCGACCGCGGTGTCGATCATATCGTCCACCGCGGTGGCGTCGGTCACGTCAACGGCCTGGGCAAACGCGCGCACTTCGAAGGTTTCGCGCAGGAAGGCAGCTTCGCGCTCTGCCTCTTCACCTCTGCGCTGGGCCACCACGAGGTCGGCGCCGGCGGCCGCTAACGCGCGCGCAATGCCTTGGCCGATACCCTGTCCGCCACCAGTTACAAGTGCGGTCCGACCCTCAAGCGGTCTGTACATGGCACTCTCCCCCGGCATTCACCTGCCATGTCGGCAAGATCGGACGCAATTCTCAATTGCGTCGAATTATATATTTATTACTACGCAAATGCAACCGGCGTACCTTGTATTGCGCTAGAAATCGTCGTGAGGAGAGGTGGTCGGAGCGTGTTTCCTGGTGCCTCAGTCGCCATCCTGGATCATTGCTTGCGGCGTGATCTTGGCCATTCGCGCGTTGTACTTGACCGTCTTAACCGCGATCGAGGTTTCCACGTGGTGGACGCCCTCAATGGTGAGAATCTGGTCTTGGGCAATCTCCACCAGCGCGTCCAACTCCTCGATCAGGCACATCGCGGTGATGTTGAACTGACCCATCGTGATCAGCACGGCATTGATTTCGGGAAGTCCGCTTATGGCGCGGGCCACGTCACGCACCTTGTCGACATTGGCCTGGACGTTGATGAAAGACAGGCGCGATTTTCGCGCCATTTCAAAACCCGTGACGGCGGTGAAGGCAATCAGCCCGTCCTGCTGCAATCGCTTGATGCGGCCGCGCACGGTACCTTCGGTCACGCCCAGTTCGACTGCGATCTTACGATTGGAGACGCGTGCGTCGCATGAAAGCAAATCGATCAGCTGGCGATCCAGTGCATCGAGTATGGGGGCGGGCATCGGTTCAGTCCCTGCCTTCGATTGGGGCCACATCGAATTGATACTTGATGATATCGACGACGATGGCGGGTGTCAGTGATCGGATGCCGCGCACCGTCGAGAACTTATCCAGCAGCAGGGTGGAAAGGTCATCGAAATCGTGGAGCGCAACCAGCATATCGATATCATAGCGCCCGGTGACGATATGCGCTGCGAAAACCTGCGGCAATTCCGCAAGTTCGTGCGCCACTTCGGAAGCGGCACGCCCATCGACCTCGACCGAGATGCGCAGCAGGAAGTTGAAGCCGTGCGCCGTAAAATCAGACACCGCCACTACGCGTAGCTGGTTTGCGTCTTCCATCCGCTTGATACGCGTCGAGACCGTCGTGGCGGTGAGCCCGAGCCTTTCAGCAATTTGCTGATTGTTCGCGCGGCCATTGAGCCGGAGCTGTTCGACGATATTGACGTCGGTCGCGTCGAAATTAAATCGCTGTGTCATATCTGCCGGCGGCTTGGCCCTCAATTGTGCGAGTTGTTTGCGCACGGGCCGTTCGGGCGTCAACCTCATTGTTTGACGTCGGATGGGGGAAGGTGGCGTTCGAAGAACGCCGCCATGGCCGCAATGGCTTCGCGCGATTCAGGCATCTGCACCGAAAACCAGAAGCCGTGTGGCATGGCTTCGAAGACGTATAGATCGGCTTCGCGGCCGGCTCGGCGCAGCGCGCGATGGAACATTGCCGTGGCACTGAGCACGGCATCGCGCGTGCCGGTTACCAGTAGCGTCGGTGGGAAATCGGAAAGGTCGCCCTTGATCGGGACCAGCAGCGGATCGTCATGATCCGCGTTGCCGACGAACACGTTGCGTTCGCAGATCGGATCTTCCAACTTGGTACCGATATCGCCGTAAAAGCCCGACAAGGTGAACAGGTTGAACGTGTCACCCAGTTCGGTCACATCACCGCCCGCCGTGAATATGCCGCAGCATGCGGGAAGGGGTAGCCCTTCCTTCTTCAAGCGCATGATCGTCATCGCTGTCAGAAACCCGCCGGCGGAGGTCCCGAATATACCGATTTCATGCGCCGGATGGTTTTCGAGAACCACGCGATAAACCGAAAGGATATCATCGATCGCCGCGGGGAAGGGGTGTTCCGGGGCAAGCCGATAATCGATCGCGATCACCGCGCAGCCGTTCTCGTGAGCGATCGGGATCGCTTCCACCAGCGAGCCTGATCCCAGCACAAAGCCGCCGCCGTGCAGATTGATCAACACCCGGTTGGTCGCCACGGGTCCACTTTCAGGCTTGATCAGGTGGCATCGGACTCCGGCGATCGCGATTTCCTCGATGGTGACGGGATAGGCTTCCTGCGCCTGGGTGTTCAGGTACTGGAACATCGGCGCTAACGTGTCGCGCATGGCCCACATCGGCGCTGGCACGGCACCGTCTGCGACTTCCTGGTGGGGGTCGAATGCCAGATAGGCGCGTGCCTCGGGGCTGATGGTGTTCGGGATCGGTAGACTGACCTTGCCCAATTCCACGACGCCGTCGGTAATCTTGTAACTGCCCATCTTTCGTTTCCTCAAAGTGTCTGTTCAGATGCCGGGCACCGGCGCGCTGACCCGGTAAAAAAATCGTGCGTCGAGGCGATGATTTGTCCAAGCGGCGCACCACAGTGCGCGATCGCGTCCCGGTGCCCTTCGGCCGGGGATTCCTGAAAATGGCTATTGGCGTCGGTGACGGGCATTGAAGCGATTCTCCCCGGCGAGGCGGTTAGTCCTGTTCCGCTAGTCCGAAAACTTCGAGCGTACCGATAGAGGCACGGTTGTGCTTGATTCGGTGAACCATGCGCCAAGTGCCGTCGCGGCATTCCCAGCGATCATGGTAATCGCCCAGCGTGGCAAAGGTCAGGTGCCCTTTGTCCGGCGGACCCAGGTGCATGTCCGAGACATAGCAGCGGCTGGACGCTACATTGCCGTCCACTTCGACCAGGAGATTGCCCAGCAGGTGCTGAGTCGGACCGCAGGCATTGAGATAGCTGCGAATACAGTCCACCACAGCCTGTGGGGTGCCTAGTGGACCCGTACCGAGATCGCCGGTCGCATCGGGCGTCATCACCGCCAGCAGTTCATCCCAGTCACGCGCGTCCATGCCGCGCGCGAAGCGGGTAAGGGACCGCGCGATGGCGTGTTCGGCGAGGAGGGTGGAGAGGTCGGTCATCGCGCGATCACCGGAGCAGTCGCGGCGATCTTGCGCACCGCGTCAGCCGCGCCGCGCATCGCGCCCTCGATATAACCGACGCCACCAGCATCGCCCACTACATAGACAGCGAAACCGGCTGCTGTCAGCGCGTCGGCCAGCGACAGATCTCCTTCGGCCCCGCGCGCGACAATCACGTTATCGCCTGGCACGGATTGCGCTTTTCCCGCGGCATCGGTGAACGTCACCACATCCTTGCCGATGACGATGTCGGCCACGCCGGCGTGGAGGTCAAGGCCATGTTCCGCCAATTCCGCGAGCAGACGCATCCGGCGCACCAGCGTCAATCCCTTGCCCAGGCGCGGCGCCTCGTCGAGCACGCTGACGTTGCGGCCGCGCTCCGCGAGGAACTCGGCGAGTTCGAGGCCGACCAGTTCACCGCCGATGATCACGATGTCCTCTCCCAGCGGCATCCAACTATGCGTGGTCCTGCGGACCAGCGCGAGGTTGGCCGTTGCGCCCGTTGCCGCGCCAATCTTGGTCGCGATGCGGGTGAACAGGCCGGTCTTGCGCTTCAGGTCGTCCGAGCTTTCGCCCAACATCATGCGGCGCATGTCATCACCCGAAAACACGTGATCCTGATCGTTGCCGGGAAGCGGCGGCATCCCCCGCACGGCGCCCGTGGCGACCACCACGGCATCGGCGCCCAGCCGGTGCAAGAGATCCGGCGTCGCGACGGTAGATAGCTGCACGTCGATTTCCGCTTCTTTCACCTCGCGCCGCAGCCACTCGAGAATACGTTCGTTGGGTTCATAGGCCAGGCTGGCAAAGCGCAACGTGCCACCAAGCCGATCCGATTTCTCGAGCAGGGTCACTCGGTGACCCAATGCCGCCAGACGGCGCGCCGATTCCATGCCGCCGGGGCCGCCGCCGATAACCACGATGTGATTTCCCCCACCGCCCGCGCGCGGTGGTTCTCCGAGAAATTCAAAGCTAAGTGAAGAGTTTACCGCGCAGCGCGAAGGCTGGCCCATATAAATGGCGCTGACACAGGTGTAACAATAGATGCAGGGGCGGACCTTCTCAGGTTCACCCCGCATGAGTTTATTGGGCAGCTGCGGATCGGCCAGCAGCTTGCGTCCCATCGCAATGAAATCCACCTCTCCCCTGCCGATCGCGCGATCGCCCGCTTCGGCTTCAATCCGGCCTGACCCTATTACCGGAATCGAGACGGCCGCCTTGATTTCCGCTGTGGCGGGCAGGTTGAAGTCCTCGATGTGAGGGATGTTCGATTCCGAGTGAAGCTTGCCGATACTGGTGTCGTGATAGGCCGTGACGGTGATCGCATCGACGCCGGCAGCTTCGACCATCCGGGCATTGGCGATGGCATCCTCGATGGTGATGCCGCCCGACTTTCCCACCTCGCGCGAGTCCAGCTTGATCCACACTGGAAAGTCCGGCCCGACCGCCTCGCGCACCGCCGCGATGACTTCCAGCGTCAGACGCAGACGGTTCTCGGGGCTGCCACCATATTCGTCGGTGCGGGTATTGGTATAGGGTGAGGTGAAGGAGGACAGCAGATAACCGTGACCGCCGTGTATCTCGATCCCGTCGAAACCGGCTTCTCGCGCGCGGCGCGCGGCTTCGCCGAATTGCCGCACGGCAAGGCCGATGTCCTCTTGCTCCAGAATCTTCAATTCGGGGGTTTTCATGCCGGCGAGGGGGGCGAGCTCCTCCATCAGGAAATAATCGGTGAAGTTTCCCTTGGGTGCTGGCGGTATCGACGGTCCCCACAGCGGATGACCCCAGCGCGCGTGCGAATAGGCCGCGACGAAGCCGCCATGGTGCAACTGTGCCGCGATTCTGGCGCCATGCGCATGGACGCGATCGGTCATTGCCCGGAGGCCTGGGAGAAACCTGTCATCCGAGATCGCGGTTTGTCGCGTCGCGACGGCGCCGACCGGCCATGCCACGCCCGCCACCCCGGAAATGATTAGCCCGGCGCCACCTCGGGCCTGCTCCTCGTGATATGCGATCAGTTGCTCGCCCGCGGTGCCGTCGTCTTCCGACAGGCTGACACCCATCGCGGTGACGATGATGCGGTTCTTGAGTTCCAACGCTCCGATCCTGCCAGGCGACAGCAGATGGGGGTAGAGGTTCGACATCCGGAGACTTTCATGGAGCGGGTTTTGACAAGGTCCGACTGTTTTCGACTTCGAACCTTGGGCGCCGTACAATTAGCTGAAGCGCTCGCCGCCGTCCCAAGTCCGAAGCGGAGCTTCGGTCGGGGTCACACCAGTGCTGTTTGGCCGGTGCAAAAACCGCATTTTCTCTCTCCCATGGGCGTAATAACTTATTATTGCGTAGATTGATGCGGATGGTATTACGATATTCAGCGGTGGTAAGCCAAGCTCTTTTCCGTCGGTGATCGCGGGAGAGCGGCAAAAAATGGAACGTTATATGGAGCCTCAAGAGGCGCATCTGGTCGGCGGGGGTGCCCCGCGAGCCCGGATTCCGTCGTTGGGATGAGAGCGCTGGGCGGAGGACAACATGGTCGCCGTCTAATCGCGAGAATCGGAGGGAGATGCACGAATGGCCAAGACGCTTACCATGTTCAGCAAGCTGATCGTGCGCGATGAGGAGGCCATGGCCGCCTTTTACAGCGCGGTCTATGGCCTGAATATCATCCACCGCGAGGCGGGCGATAGCGCGGGTTCGGCCGAGGCTTTTCGGGAGGTAGTGCTTTCACCGGGTACGAACATGTCCGATGGGTCGCTGGTGATGTTCAACTTCGTCGATCGCCAGCCCCCGCGTGATCAGCAGTCAATCCTAGGCTTTGTGACCGATGACCTGGATGCCGTCGCCGCGCGGATCGTTGCCCATGGCGGCAGGCTGGTTGGCGCTACGCGCGAAATGCCGGAATATGGTATCCGCGTACAGTTTGCCGAAGATCCGGAGGGCGCCATCAACGAAGTGGTGGAGATGCAGGCGGCCTCATCGGCGGCGTGATGGCGATGCAGCGGGCCGGGTCGCTTCGCCCTATCCCGTAACCTCCCGACCGGAAGACGCCGCGCGTTTCTCCAGATGGCGGGCGATGACCTCGTCGCTCATGCCGAGGCCACGACAGCAGAACCAGGTCGCCTGGCGCGCCAGTTCCTCATCGCCGATGCCATAGGGGCGAGCGGCGGGAGGAAGAGCGGCGATCGCGCCCATCATCGTGCCAATATGTTCGGCGAACATTGAGGTGGTGTTCACGTCCAACGGCTCGCCTGTGATCTCGCCCGTTGCCCGCGCCGCAGCATTGGCGGCCTGCACGGTCCGCTGGTTGCGACGTAACGAGCGGCGATAGATCAGTGCAGCATAGCTGCCACTACCGGCGAGGCTGCCCAACGTCATGCGGTGGCGGTCGAGCGTTTCCAGCTTGTCCGCTTCGAGTACCGTGACGCGGAAAAAGGCGTTGAGCGCCTGCACGATGCCCGCCGCACCGACGTCGCGGATACCGACCTGTTCCCAGTTCTGATCCTGTTCCACGAACACCTGCCGCAACACGGCGCGGTACAACGCCAGCTTGGAGGGAAAGTGGCGATAGACCAGTGCTTCGGAGACATTGGCTTCGCGCGCGATCTGTAACGTTTTGGCGCCATCGTAACCATGTTGCGAGAACACCCTCCGCGCGGCCGCGACGATCTGAGCCCGCCGCTCGGTACCGGACATGCGCTTTCTTGTCATGTGTACTTACTTACTTAGATGTCATGGCCTGTCAACCGCCGGACTCCGAGGATTTATGATACGGACTTCACTTACCTTCACTTACCAAGTCGCGATGCGGGTGTTTCAGCGCCGCAGCGAGGCAACCAATGGCAACCAACCGTGCCCGCCGGCGAACGAGGCTTCCTGCGGGGCCGGTCCAACGGCGGAGCCGCGCGCCCACCGCCAAATGCCTGACGATATGGCCGACGCTATCCGCGCGTCGTGGGCCGAAACCAGCCTCTAGCGACAATTGACTCGATAACAGGTCGCCCTATACAAGTAAGTGAACACTCAATATTTTGCTTTCCCGTCAGGGAAATGCGTCGTCAACAATGGGTCGAGGGAGAGATTGAAGGGGTCGGGACGTCGCTGACGTTCGATCCGGTTCCATCGCCCTTGGCCTGACCGGGAGCAGGGCCGTGCCGATTGATCCGCAGATCGCAGCCATGCTGGCGGCCATGCCGGAATGGCCAGGCGTACGACATGTGCCGATCGACGTGCTCCGACAGTCCGTCCACGACAGTTCGGTCGCGATTCCGGGAGCATCCGATGCGGTGGTGGCGAGTACCGATGATCGGACGATTCCTGGTCCCGGTGGCGCGCTACCGATCCGTATCTACACGCCGCAGGGGGAAGCCCCATTTCCGGTGGTGGTCTATATGCACGGCGGCGGATACGTGACCGGTGACCTGGATACGCAGGATATGATTGCGCGCGCGCTGTGTGCATGGGGTGGCAGTGTGGTGATCTCGGTCGATTATCGGCTGGCGCCTGAGCACAGGTTCCCGGCGGGCGTGGATGACGGTTTTGCCGCGCTGCAATGGGCGGCGGCCCATGCCAGCGAGATTGGTGGTGATCCGGGGCGGCTGGCATTGGCCGGCGACAGCGCGGGCGCGAACATGGTCTGTGCCGCTGCGCTGACGGCGCGCGATGCGGGCGGCCCGCCGGTGTGCGCCGTGGTGAATCTATATGGTTCGTGCAACTATCCGGGCGAGGAGACGCCCTCGTCGGTCGAGTTTTCCGAGGGGCCGATCCTGAGAGCTGACGACGTCGCATGGTTCTGGGAACAGTATCTCGCTGATCCGGCGCAGCGGGATGACCAGCGCGCTTCTCCCTTGCGCGCGAAAACACATGCGGGGCTGCCGCCGCACTTCGTCGGGACTGGGGAATGCGATCCGTCGCGCGATGATGCCGAGGCGTTTGCGGGAAAGTTGGCCGCCGCCGGCGTCGAGACGCAGTTGAAGCGCTATCCCGGCATGGTCCACGGCTTTGCTTCGTGGGTGGGCTTCCTGCCCGGCGCGCGCGACGCGCTACAGGACGCGACCGCTTTTCTCAAAATGCACCTTTCCAACTGACCACGATGAAGGAAGTTTTCTATGGCGCATGACGCTGATGTTTTCGGAGGCGGCGTTGGGGTGATCACCGGCGCAGGGTCCGGTATCGGTGCGGGGCTTGCCCGCCGCGCAGGTGCGCTGGGCATGACCGTGATTGTCGCCGATGTGAACGAAGTCGCAGCCCAGGGAACGGTTGACCAGATCGTCTCAGCGGGTGGAAAGGCTGAAGCGTATCGCATCGACGTCTCGAAGCCCGAGGAACTAGACCGACTCGCAGACTTTGTATTCGGCAAGTACGGCGAAGTGCGATTGCTGATCAACAATGCCGGCATAGAGACGGTCGGCTTTACCTGGGAAGTGCCTGCCGCGCGCTGGGAAGCCACATTGAATATCAACATTCACGGTGTGATCCATGGCGTGCGCGCATTTGTGCCGCGCATGATCGAAAGCGGTAAGGAGGCATGGATCGGCAATCTCTCGTCGGTCGGGGCATTCGGCATGATGCCCGCGCAGACCGCCTATACCGTGACCAAGCATGCGGTGCAGTCGTTCAGTGAGTGCTTGTACCTCGAAATGGACCTGAAGGCACCGCAGATCCACGTTTCGTCGATTATCCCGGGGATGATGAAGACCAACATCTTCAATGCCGAGGGCGGCGAAGGCGAGCCGTCCAATGCCGAAGGCCACCGCCGTCGGATGTTCGAGATGATGCGCGATTATGGCATGGATCTGGACGAAGGCTGTAAGTTGTTCCTTGAGCAGATGGCTGAAAACAAGTTCTGGGTTCACAGTCAGCCGGAGATGAGCAAACAGATCATCGATGGCCGCGTTGCCTTTTTCCAGGGGCAGGAAGCGCCGGTCCTGGCCGAGATGGCACGTCAGATCATCGAGGATTGAAAACGCTGCCTGATGATGAGTTGTCGAGGGGATCATGAACGATGACTGACCTGCGTTTCGACGGAAAGGTGGTAATCGTCACCGGTGCCGGCGGTGGGCTGGGCAAGGAATATGCAAGGCTGCTCGCCGCGCGCGGGGCAAAGGTCTTGGTTAATGATCTTGGCGGCGATTATCAGGGTAATGGTGCCGACAGAGGTTACGCCGCCATTGCCGCCGAGGAAATTCGCGCCGCCGGTGGCATTGCCGAGGCTAACTGCGACACCGTTGACACGCCGCAAGGGGCATCGGCCGTCGTGGCCGATGCCGTTGCGCGCTGGGGCCGGGTAGACGTGCTGATCAACAACGCTGGCATCGTCAGCGGCGGCGGCCCGATCGCCACGATCACGGACGCGCAGTGGGAAGGCGACATGCGTGTTTCCGCCAGCGGCACCTTTTATATGTGCCGCGCGGTATGGGAAATGATGAAGACCAATGATTATGGTCGCATCGTCAATATCGCCTCGGGATCGTGGTTCGGCATGGGATCTGGCGTGCCGTATCCGGCGGCCAAAGGAGCGGTATGGGCAATCACACGCGGGCTGGCTTCGGCGGCCCGCGCGAATGGGTGGAACATCCGCACCAACGCGATTATGCCCATCGCCGGGAGTCGCATGACGGCGCTGATGGGACCGGAAATCAATGCATTGATGCATAGGGATTTCCCGGCAAGATCGGTTGCGCCGGTCGTCGCCATGCTGGGCCACGACAGCGCGCCATGTACGGGCGAGATGTTTTCGGTCGGCGGCGGCGGCTATGCTCGCGTGTTTGCGGGGGTTACGGCCGGATATCGAGCGACCGACAAGGACTGGACGCCCGAAGATGCGGCGGCAAACTTCGGCGCTGCCTTTTCGACCGAGCACTACACCATTCCCACGGATTCGATGGATGATGCCTCGCTGTTCGTCTCGGACGTGCCGTGGTCGCTCTTCCGCCAATTCATCGCATGAAAAGGGCAGCGTAAATGGGACGGCTAGAGGGTAAGGTAGCGATCGTCACGGGCGCGGGGCGAATAGGCAACATCGGCGTTGCGGTGGCTCGTGCGTTTCTCGCGGAAGGCGCGAGGGCGGTGATAGGCACCGATTTTCGGATCGACGAAGTCGCGGCGATCGTGGCGCAGGTGACGGGCGACGGCCATGCCGGAGCGTTCCGTCTGATGCATCAGGACGTCACCAGCGAGACGGATTGGAATCGGGTGATCGCGGCAACCGTGGCCGAATTCGGCGGGATCGACGTTCTGGTCAATAATGCCGGCATATCGATTCATGGCGGCATCGCGCAGACCCCGCTCGAAGACCTGCGCAAGGTAATGGCGGTGAACCACGATGCCCTGTTCCTGGGCATCAAGAATTGCGCGCCGCATCTGGGACACGCGCTTGCAAGGTTCCCCGGCGGTGGTTCGATCATCAATAACTTGTCGATGGCATCGTACATGCCGAATGCCACCAACATCGGCTATCACGTGTCGAAAGCGGCAGGACGGATGCTGACGATCTGCGCCGCGCTGGAATATGGGTCGCAGAAGATCCGTGTGAATTCCATCCATCCCGGCGTTACCATGACGCCTATCTTGCGGGAAGGGCTGGATGCCTATGTGCAATCGGGCATGTGGCCGACGACCGAGGCGGCCGAGGCGGCGCTTGCCGCAATGAATCCGCTGGGCATAGCCAGCCAGCCGGAAGACACCGCACATGCGTTCGTCTATCTTGCTTCTGACGAATCGCGCTTTGTGACCGGCGCGTCGATCTATCACGACGGGGCAATCGGCGTGCGTTACTGATCAGGGTAGCCGAAGTCCGCGAGGATGCTCGGCACTTGGGGCGACGACACAGATCGGTCGAGCCAGACGCGGCCCATCACGCACCGACCCAGCTCGTTTGGGCGCGGGCAAGGAATTCGCGCATAGGTGCCCATTCGCGCAGTCCGTAGCTCGATGCTTTTCACCCGCCGTCGGCGGCGCCGCGCAGATCGCGCGACGCCACCCGACCGACTTACTTCGACAGCTTGGCGAACTCCGCGTCGATCGCGGCGAGCCGCGCGTCGGTGACACTGTCGGGGGCATATTGTTGAACAGCCTTGAGCGTCATGGAGCGTGCCATGTCGACCTGATCACTGGTGGTGAAGCCGGGAATATTCTTTTCCACGATCGCCTTGGTGGCGGGGTTGTCGAGCAGGGTACCGATATCGGTGTCCGCAGTCGAATATTTCACGCCGACGGTCGCTGCGGCGGGCGCGCTCGCGGGCGCCGTCTGGGCGAACGTGGCGCCGGGCAGGGTGATCGCCCCGAACATCAGGGCAATGGCAGTGATGCGCATTCAGCTAATCCTCTTCTCGCCTTTGTGGCGCGCCTCATATCGCACGGACGCGTTCGAATAGCAAGCCGCTACCAGGCCGCGCGCGCCGCCATGAGCAGATCCACGGCCCTCTCGGCAAAATGATTCAGGCGGTCGAGCGTAACCTCGCCTCCGCCGCTCTCCTGAGATTGCCATCCGCTGATCGCCGCCACGAGGTGCCGGGCAATGCCGTCGGCGTCGTGCACCGGGATTGCCTCGCGCATCGCTGCCGCTTCGATGTCGCGTACCAGCAGGCGTATGATGTGGAGATAGCCGATTTCGTACATCGAGCGCGCGAGGGCCGGAAAGCGATCGGCGTTGGCAGCCAACAACCGGCTGAACCCACGAACATCGGACTTCACCAACGAACGGGCGATCGTTCTCGCGTGATGTTTCAGCCGTTCGCGCAGATCGTCGGTGAGAAGGTGATCCTCCACGGCGGCCTCACGTGACCAGTTCGCCACGCTGTCCTCGACGACCGAACAGAACAACTGCTCCTTGGTGGAATAGCGCGTGTAGAGCGTGCCTTTCGCCACGCCCGCCGCAGCGGCCACCGTCTCCATGGCAACGCCATCATAGCCGCTTTCGAAGAACATCTCCCGAGCGGTGGCGAGGATCGCGCGCTCGATCGCGGCGACCTGATTCTTGGTCGGACGGCCCACCTTGGGGATGAATGCGGAGATGCTGCTGGTCGCCATCCGCCAACTATTGGCCAATCCGCCCGGCAGGCGCAACATGCTTCATCGGCCCGTCACCTCACCGCCGCTCGAACCGAGCGGCGGATCGACACTTGGTCAGGCCGCCTGCTCGCGCTCGATTTGGCGAAGCGACTTTCCTTCGTTGCGTGGCGCCCAGGCCAACCCCACCAGCGCGCTCGCCGTGAGGAATCCGGTCAGGATCCAGGCGAGGGTCGTGAAGCCCGTGGAGGTCAGGACCGGCACGAAGAAGCTCCAGAAGCCAAGTCCGATGCGGACAAAGGCGAAGGTGACGCCCTGGGCCGTGCTTCGGACCAGCGTGGGAAACTGTTCCGCGCTCCACAGCTGGAAGAAGCTCTGCGCGCCGAAGCCCCCGCCGAACTGCATCAGGAAGATGTGCAGCATTGCGATCGGCAGGGTAAGCGGGAATATGGCGAGCAGGGCCATGCCGGCGATCTGCATCATGGCGGAAATGCCGAACAGCAGCCGCTGGTTGACCCGGTCCGCGAGCTTCATGAAGACGAAATAGATGGAGAGCATCGACAGGACGAAGCCGCCGGCCTGCAGCGCGACGCTCATGCCCTGGCTCTGGTCGCCCACCGTGCGAAGGATATAGGGGAAGAAGAACCCGTTGGTCCCGGCCCAGAGATTCCACAAGCCGTACATGCCGACCAGGAAGGCCATCGCCTTGAGATAGCGCGGCTGGAGCAGGATTCGCCAGTCGGCCTCGGTTCGTGCCGGGCCGAGGTTTCGGGCGGCAACCGCCTCCTCCCACTTCTCGGATTCGCGCATCTTCGAGCGCAGGAAGGTCAGGGCGAGCGCCAGGAGCGCGAGGTGAGCGAAGATGATGCGCGCGGCCAGGATGCCGAGCGGCTCAAGCACGAGGAATGACAGGAGGACGATGACCGGCCCGAGATACCAGAGCACCTGGGCAACCCCGCTATGCTTTCCGCGTTTGTCGTCGGGTGCCATCTCGGCAATCAACGACCATGAGGCAGGAATGTCCGCGCCGACCGCGAGACCGACCAGGACGAAGCCGACGACGATCATCCAGGGCGCGCTCGAAAAGACGAGCCAGAGCATCCCGAAGGCATAGAAGAGCATATCGTACTGGTAGATCTTCTTGCGGCCGAACTTGTCGCACAGAATTCCGCCGACCAGCGCGCCGACCCCGGAAGAAATCGCATTGGCGCTGAACGCCGCGATCAGCCCCAGGAAGGTGTCGGACAGGCCATATTGCAGCTTCCAGAGCACGAGCGCGCCCGACCCTGCGACGATCGATCCCGCATCGATATAGTTGGCAAGGCCTGCCAGGATCGTGTTCCGCCAGCTCTCCGCCTCTTTACCGCTCATCCCCTTGCTCCCTTTTTCTGTAGATGTTCGCGCCGCAAGGACGCCCGTCGTTACTGGACCAGTGTGCTGTCATCGATCGCGGCGATGCAGTTCTTGCCGGTGAGCGCCATGGCAACGCGCATCTCGGCCTCGATCAAGGCAAGCAGATGCGATATGCCTGCTTCGCCGCGGGCGCCGAGCGCATAGGCCCAGGCCCGTCCGAGCAGCACGCCTTGTGCGCCAAGCGCCAGCATCCGCACCACGTCGAGGCCTGAGCGCACGCCGCCGTCCGCCAGTACGCTGAGTCGGTCGCGGACCGCATCGGCGATCGCGGGCAAGGCGGAGGCCGTTGAGGGAACGCCGTCGAGCTGGCGCCCGCCATGGTTGGACACGACAATCCCGTCTGCGCCCAGACTGGCGGCGGCGCGCGCATCTTCGACATCCAGGATGCCTTTGATGATCAACGGTCCCTCCCATTCAGCGCGAATGAAGTCGAGGTCCCTCCAACTGACTGCCGGGTCGAAATTATCCCGCATCCATGCGAAGAAGTCCTCGAGCCCGCTGTCCCGCCCGAGCACCGGCGCGACATTGCCGAGTTGATGCGGCCGGCCGCAAACGCCCACGTCCCATGCCCAGGAAGGTCGCCGCATGGCTTGCCACAGGCGCCGTGCAGCACCCGCCATGCCCGCGGCACCGGCGAGGCCGGAGCGATAATCGCGATAGCGCGAGCCCGGCACCGGCATGTCCACCGTGAACACGAGCGCGGAACATTCCGCCGCGCGGGCCTGGGCGAGCAGATCGCGCATGAAGGCGCGGTCGCGGATCATATAGAGCTGGAACCAGAAAGGGGCGGGGGACGCAGCGGCGACCTCCGCCAGCGGACATGCCGACACGGTCGAGAGGCAAAAAGGGACGCCCGCCCGGGCCGCTGCCCGCGCCGCCTGGACCTCGCCGCGGCGCGCGTTCATGCCTGCGAGCCCGATCGGCGCAAGCGCGACCGGCATAGCAAGATCCTGGCCGAACAGGCGCGTCGACAGATCGATCGCCGAGACATCGTGAAGCACACGCTGGCGCAGCGCTACCTTTTCGAGGTCCTGGACGTTCCTCGCCAAGGTCACCTCGGCATAGGACCCCCCGTCGATATATTCGAACAGGAAGTGCGGCAGGCGGCGACGCGCGAGCTCGCGATAGTCAAGGGCGGACGCGGCCTTCACCGTTTCGGCTCCAGAAATCCATCTGCAGCAAGCCAATTTCGGAACGCCACGATCCATCCGGTCGAGGTCGTTCCGGTCGCACCCATGCCGAAGCCATGGCCGCCCTTCTGGTACAGGTGGAACTCGACCGGCTTGCGGGCAACCTGCCATGCCTCGATCAATCCCAGCCCCTTGCGGGCGAACAGCGGGTCGTCACCGGCCAGGACGCTGAACATCGGCGGAGCCGCCGCGGGCACGACCACAGGCTCCATGGATCCGTAGATCGGTGCGATGAACGCCGGCATGGTTTCGGGTGTCGCTGCCAAAGTCACGCCCAGGGTCGTCATTGCCCCGGCCGAGAAGCCGAGCATGCCGACTCGCTTCGGGTCGATGCCCCAGGTGCCGGCACGTGCGCGCACCAGCGCCAGCGCCGCCTGCCCATCTTCGATCGCGGCGCGAGATGCCCCATCGACGACGCGTGTATCGGCACGCGCAGCTCGCGCGAAAAAGGTACCGAGTTCCTTCTGAAAGTCCGCCATATCGCGGGACGTCGGCTTCAGCCGGTATTTGAGCACGAACGCGGCGATGCCATGGTCGGCAAGCCAGCGCGCGACCGGCCAGCCTTCATTGTCCATCGACAACATGAGAAAGCCACCGCCGGGTGCCACGATCACGGCCGCGCCGGTTGCCTTGGCCGGGTCCGGCAATACTGGCGTGAGCGTCGCCTGCTGGACGTTGCGAACGGTACGCTGCGTACCCGATATGAACCAGCTTTCCGGCGCGGTTGCGCCCTCGACACCGCCCGTGCCGAGCGGTATCGCGGCGGTGTCGACGGGCGCGGGGATAGCCTCCATGCGCATGCCTTGCGCCGTGGCCGGGACGGCCGATGCGAGAAGCAGCGATATGGCTGCGCCGATGGCCACGCGGATCATTGGAGGTTCACAAAGGCGCCGCCGTCGACCAGCAGCGCCGCGCCGGTGACATAGGCCGCGAGGTCGGAGGCGAGGAAGACGATCGGTCCGGCGAGGTCATCGGCTTCGCCCAGCCTGCCCAGAGGCACGCGCGCGGCCATGCGTTCGCGCTTTTCCACGTCGGCCAGGTCCAGCTTGTTGATTTCGGTCAGGATCGTCCCGGGCAAGACCGAGTTGCAGCGGATGCCATATTTGCCCAGTGCGATTGCCGCCGACTGCATCAGCGAATGCACGCCGGCCTTGGTAGGGGTATAGTGAGTCTGGAACTCGCCCCCGACCAGGGCCGAAATCGAGGATACAGCGACGATCGCGCCGCCATCGCCCTGGCGAACCATCTGGTTGGCTGCGGCCTGAACCATGTAATAAGCGCCGTGAAGGTTGACGCGCATGGTTCGCTCGAGCGTCTCGACCGGCATGTCCAGGAAGGCGTGGAAAGGGCAAATACCGGCATTGCTGACGAAGACGTCGACACGGCCGAGTGCATCGACGGCGCGCTCGATGAACAGCTTGGCCGTCGCCGGGTCGGCCACGTCGCCCTTGACGGCGAGTGCCCTGCGGCCGAGCGCCTCGATCTCCTTGACGCAGGTTGCCGCCGCGGCGTCGTCAGAATGATAATTGATCGCGACATCGGCGCCGTGGCGCGCCGCGCCGATCGCGGCGGCACGGCCAATCCCGGTTGACGCGCCCGTCACGAGCACGGTCTTCCCCTCGAGCAACATCATTTCTTTCCTCCCATGCGAGGTGCCCAGCCGAGCTCGCAACTGATCGCGGCGGCCGTAGCGATCATCTCGCCCGACAGCGCCTGCATCCGGTCGTCATCCATATATTGCGCGGCGCTCGAGACGCTGATCGCGGCGACGATCCGGTTTCCGGCATCACGGATCGGCGCGGCAACGCAGCGAATCTGGTCCTCATTCTCTTCGAGATCGAACGCGCATCCGACTGCCGTATAGCCGCGCATTCGCTCTTCCCAGAGCGCGGCCTCGACAGTCTGCGCACCGCTTGCCTGGTCCTCCATGAACCGAGCGCGCCAATATTCTGGCGGATGGTCCAGCATAAGCGCCTTGCCGAGCCCCGTCGAACTCAGCGGCTGGCGATCGCCGGCGCGGCTGGAAATGGTTATCCGCCGGCGACCCGGCGTCTTGTCCAGATAAAGTGCGCGGTCATGATCCAACACGCCCAGATGGACAGTGTCTTCGGTAGCGATTGAAAGCGCCTCGAGGTGCGGACGCGCGATCGGGATCAGTTCGATTTGGGCTTCGGCCGCATGCCCAAGCTCGAGCAACTTTGTGCCGAGACGGTAGCCGGCGCGGGGCGTGAAGGAGAGATAGCCACGTTCGACCAGAGCTGATGCCAGGCGGTGCGTGGTACTGCGGGTGAGATCAAGACGGGCGGATAGCGGGCCAAGCGTGTCCGCACCCGCCGCGACCGCTTCGATCACGTCGAGCCCACGCATCAGGGTCTGGCTACCGGCGCTTCCGCCCTCTGCCGTCATGCTCCGCTCCTCCATTTCGTCCCAGCCCCTAACATTTCATTCCACATAATGAAAATACTTATTGCACGATCTCGTGCGCTTTTGTTAGTGAGCCTGACGGGAGGACCTGATGGCATTGTCGAAGATCAAGGCGGTCCGCGCCTACACCCTGCGCGGTGGCGGCGCGGATTATCACGACCAGGGCGACGGTCATTGGATCGACGACCACATTGCAACGCCGATGAGTCGCTATCCCGAATATCGCCAGTCGCGGCGCAGCTTCGGCATCAATGTGCTCGGCACGCTGGTGGTCGAAATCGAGGCCGACGACGGCACGATCGGCTTTGCCGTGACGACCGGCGGCGAACCCGCTGCCTATATCGTCGAGAAACATCTTGCTCGCTTTCTCGAAGGTCGCTCCCCGACCGATTATGAGAAAATCTGGGACCAGATGTATTTCTCAACCCAATATTATGGTCGCAAGGGATTGGTGGTGAACGCCATCTCGGGTGTTGACCTGGCCCTGTGGGATCTCCTCGGCAAGTTGCGGCAGGAGCCGGTCTATCATCTGCTCGGCGGTGCGGTGCGGGACGAGCTGCAATTCTATGCGACCGGTGCGCGGCCCGATCTGGCGAAGGATATGGGTTTTATCGGCGGGAAGATGCCGTTGCATCATGGCCCTGCCGAAGGGACCGAGGGGCTGCGCAAGAACCTGGCCGAGCTTGCCGAAATGCGCTCGCGTGTCGGCCCCGACTTCTGGCTGATGTGGGACTGCTGGATGGCGCTGGACGTGGACTATGCGACGCGCCTTGCCATTGCCGCGCACGAGCATGGTCTCAAATGGATCGAGGAAGCGATCAGTCCCGACGATTATTGGGGTTATGCCGAGCTCAAGCGCAACGTGCCACGCGGCATGCTGGTCACGACCGGCGAGCATGAGGCGACGCGCTGGGGCTTCCGCATGCTGCTGGAGATGGAATGCTGCGATATCATCCAGCCCGATGTCGGCTGGTGTGGCGGGGTAACCGAGCTGCTCAAGATTTCCGCGTTGGCTGACGCGGCCGGCAAGCTGGTCGTGCCGCACGGTTCATCGGTCTATTCCTATCACTTCGTCATCACGCGACATAACAGCCCGTTCGCGGAGTTCCTGATGATGCATCCCGGGCCGAGCGAGGTGGTACCGATGTTCCATCCCCAGCTAATCGGCGAACCCGTACCCGTGAACGGCCGATTGCGCGCAAGCGCGCTCGACAAACCTGGTTTCGGCGTCGAACTGAACCGCGACCTCGCCCTGCACCGTCCCTATCAGCACTGAGGATCCAGCCATGAAATTTTGCCGCTTCGGCCCCCGTGGGGCGGAAAAGCCCGGCCTGATCGACAGCGAAGGTCGCGTCCGTGACCTGTCCGGTGTTATTGCCGATGTCACGCCGGCTGCGATCGCGGGCCTGTGGCTCGACCCGGCGAGCCTGCCGCTCGCAGAGGATGACCAGCGCTTCGGCGTTCCGGTCGCCGGCATCGGCAAGATCGTCGCGATCGGCCTCAATTATGTGGACCACGCAATCGAATCGAACCTGCCGATCCCGACGGAGCCGGTGATGTTCATGAAGGCGCTGTCGTCGCTCACGGGGCCTAATGACGAGGTGATGCTCCCGCAGGATGCGACGCATGGCGACTGGGAAGTCGAGCTTGGCGTCGTGATCGGCAAGACTGCGCGCTATGTTTCGGAAGAGAATGCGCTCGCGCACGTCGCCGGCTATTGCGTTGCCAACGACGTGTCGGAGCGGTTCAACCAGAAGAGCCGCGGCACCCAATGGTCGAAAGGAAAGGGGCACGATACCTTCTGTCCCGTCGGACCTTGGCTGGTGACGCCCGACGAGGTGGCGGACTGTCAGGATCTCGACATGTTCCTCGACCTGAATGGTGAACGGATGCAGACCGGCAACACCCGCACGATGATCTTCCCGGTCGCAGCGCTCATTGCCTATGTCAGCCGCTTCGTCACGCTCTACCCCGGCGACCTGATGATCACCGGCACACCTCCGGGCGTTGGCGAAGGCAAGAAGCCCGACGCGATCTATCTCAAGGCCGGCGACACGATGCGGCTGGGCATTGCTGGGCTGGGTGAGCAAGAGCAACAGGTCGTGGCGTGGCGCGACCTCGGCGACACGGTGCTCGCATGACCTTCGCTGGACGCTTTGCTGGGCAGACGGCAATCATCACCGGCGGTGCCTCTGGCCTCGGCTACGCCGTCGCCGCCCGGATCGTGGCCGAAGGCGGCAAGGTTTCGCTGTGGGATATGGGCGAGGGGCTCAAGTCCGCCTGTGACGCGCTGGGCGGCTCGCACGGCGTCACCGTTGACGTGTCTGACCCGGACCAGGTGGCCGCGGCTGCCGAGCGGAGCGGGCACGCGCTGGGCAAGGTGGACATCCTCGTTTGTTCGGCCGGGATCACGGGCGCGACTGTTCCGGTTCACGAATTCCCGCTCGACAGCTGGCACCGCGTCGTCGCGGTCAATCTCAACGGGTTGTTCTATTGCAATCGCGCGGTCGTGCCGCTGATGCTGGCCAATGGTTATGGGCGGATCGTCAATGTCGCATCCGTCGCGGGCAAGGAAGGCAACCCGAACGCCAGCGCCTATTCCGCGACCAAGGCAGGGGTGATCGGCTTCACCAAGTCGCTCGGCAAGGAACTCGCCGGCAAGGGCGTGATCGCCAACGCGATCACGCCGGCCACGTTCGAAAGCCCGATCCTCGACCAGCTGCCGCCAAGTCAGGTCGAATATATGCGCTCGCGTATTCCGATGGGGCGGCTCGGCGAGGTGGATGAGAGCGCCGCGATGGTCTGCTTCATGGCATCGCAGGAGTGCAGCTTCACCACGGCGTCCACCTTCGACACCTCTGGTGGTCGAACGACCTATTGATCTCCCGCGCGCCGGCCGGCGGGGCGCGGCATCAGGAGACGGCGGCATGCTTCCCTTCGTCGATGCGCACTTCCATCTGTGGGACCTGGGGCGGCTCAGCTATCCGTGGCTGTCGCCGCCTTTCTCTGACGAAGGACCCAATGGGAGCGTCGCGGCGATCGCGAAGACCTATCTCCCGGCGGACTATCGCGCCGACCTCGCCCGCTGGAACCTGGTCGGAGCCGTGCACGTCGATGCTGGCGCCGATCCCGGCGATGCGCTTGCCGAGACCGAATGGCTCGAAGGCTTGGCCCGCGAAGAAGGCCTTCCCACCGCCCTCGTCGCCTTTGCGGATCTTTGCGATCCCGATGTCGATTCACGCCTCGCGGCTCATGCCCGGTACTCCCATGTGCGCGGCATCCGGCAAATCGTGAACTGGCATCCCGATCCGCAGCGCAGCTACACGGCGCGCGATCTGACGCGAGACCCCGCCTGGGAAAGGGGTTTTGCCCGACTGGCGGCCCACGGATTGTCGTTTGATCTGCAATGCTATCCTGGTCAGATGGCGGTGGTTGCCGCGATCCTCGCGCGGCACCCGGAGGTGCCGGTGATGATCAACCATCTCGGCATGCCGGTGTTGGCCGATCCTGACGGGCTTGCTCTTTGGCGGGGGGGGATGCGTGCCCTTTCCGCGCTCCCGCAGGTGGCGGTCAAGATTTCGGGCATGGGGTTCATCCGCCGGGACTGGTCGCGCGAGCTCGTCACCCCGCTGATCCTCGAGGCCATCGCCATGTTCGGGCCAGAGCGAGCCATGTTCGCCAGCGACGTGCCGACCGATACGCTCTTCGGCAGCGTCGACCGCCACTTTGAGGTCTATCACGCAACGGTCGCTCATCTGCCGGAGGAGCAACGCGCGGCCATGTTCGGAGGCACCGCCAACCGTCTCTATCGGCTTGGTCTCGACGCGGCGCTCGCAAGATCACGTTAGCGATAGCGGTCCCAGGAGGCCGCGACACAGCGACAAGCGGCGCGCGATTTTATCGAACGGAACCGAGCGATATATTGACGTCGCGCTTCTTAAGGCATAAGAGAATATACCAATATATGGGATATCGCGGCGTGCCGCGAACCGGATATATGGTCGGGAGGGACACAAATGAAGCTAAACGCGATCTTCCTGATCCCGGCGTCGTTCCTTTCGCTACCGGCCTTTGCCCAGGACACGCCGGCGCGACCGCTGGCCAGCCCGTCCGTGCCGCTCGCCGCGCAACAAAGCTCGATCGCGAGATCGCCCGACGCGCGTGCTGCGGAGACGCTCGCACAAATGACGCTGGAGGAAAAGATTCGCCTGCTCCATGGGCCGATGACCGCGATAGTGGCGCCCGCGAAGCGTCCGGACGCGGTGCCAATCGGCGCGGGTTATATCGAGGGAATACCCCGCCTGGGTGTTCCGACGCTGGTCGAGACCGATGCCAGCCTCGGCGTCGCGAACCTGATGAACCAGCGCAGGGGAGACGTTGCGACGGCGCTGCCTTCCGGTCTGTCGCTGGCCTCGACCTGGGATCCGGCCGTGGCGCGCGCGGGTGGCATGATGATTGGCGGCGAGGCGCGCGCCAAGGGCTTCAACGTGATGCTGGTGGGCGGTGTCAACCTCGTCCGCGATCCGCGGGGTGGCCGCACCTTCGAATATCTGGGCGAGGATCCGTTGCTGGCGGGCGAACTGGTCGGCGCCCAGATTACGGGCGTCCAGTCGAACAACATCGTCGCTACCATCAAGCATTTCGCGCTTAACGACCAGGAAACCGGCCGTAACGTCGCTAGCGTCGCCATGGACGAGGCGGCCATGCGCGAGAGTGATCTGCTAGCCTTCCAGATTGGCATCGAGAGGGGCGATCCGGGATCGGTGATGTGCAGCTATAACCGGGTGGGCGCCACCTATGCCTGTGAGAATCCGTTCCTGCTCAATGCCGTGTTGCGGCGGGATTGGGGCTTCAAGGGCTATGTCCTGTCGGATTGGGGTGCCGTCCATTCGACCAGGGCGATCGTAGCGGGCCTGGACCAGCAGTCCGGTGAGCAGATCGACGGCAAGCCGTGGTTCTCCACTTTGCTGCTCAAGGCGCTCGACGAGGGGCGCGTGCCGCGTTCGGCGATCGACACCGCGGCGCGGAGGATTCTTCGCAGTACCTACGCGCACGGTGTCGCCGATCATCCGCTCACCCCCGGCGGCGCGATTGACTATGACGCCGATGCCGAGGTTGCGCAGCGCGCCGCCGAGGCGGGCATCGTGCTATTGCGCAACGAGGGCAACGTTCTTCCGCTCGTCGGTAACGTCCCGCGCATCGCTGTGATCGGCGGCAATGCCGATATCGGCGTTCCAAGCGGTGGCGGTTCCAGTCAGGTGATCCCGGTCGGCGGCTTCCGCAAGGTCGAGAAAGGCGCGACCAGTGGCCCTGCGGCGGTATTCGCGCAACGCGGCTATGGCGGAACCTCGCCGCTTGAGGCACTGCGCGCAGCGCTACCCGGATCCCAGCTGAGCTTTCATGACGGCAAGGATGTCGCCGCCGCCGTTGCGGCAGCGACGGACGCCGACATCGTCATCGTCTTCGCCGAGAAATATTCGACCGAGGCGGCGGATCAAACCGATCTTTCGCTTGGCGAGGGCCAGGACGCGCTCATCGAAGCGGTGGCGCAGGCCAATCCGAAAACGGTGGTGGTGCTTGAGACCGGCAATCCCGTGGTGATGCCGTGGCGCGACAAGGTACCCGCGATCATTTCCGCCTGGTATTCAGGACAGCGCGGCGGGGTGGCGATCGCTCGGGTGCTGACCGGTGCGGTCAACCCGTCAGGGCATCTGCCGGTGACCTTCCCGGCATCGATCGATCAGTTACCCAATCCGGTGTTGCCGGGGTCGAGCGCACCGCCGGCTGACAGGGAGACGCGCGCGATTTATGGGTTGCAGGCGGGGACGAAGCCTTTCGAGATCCTCTACCCGGAAGGATCCGACGTCGGCTATCGCTGGTACGACCGCAGGGCGCTGAAGCCGCTATATTCCTTTGGACACGGCCTGAGTTACACCAGCTTCCGCTATGGCGAACTAAGAGTGTCGGGTGGGTCGCGGCTCGAAGTGCGTTTTACCGTCACGAATACGGGCCAGAGGGTTGGGGCGGATGTGCCCCAGGTCTATGTCGTGCGCCCCGGCAAGGCGAAGCGGCTGATCGGCTGGGCCAAGCCCGAACTCAAGCCTGGCGAGAGCCGAGCGGTCCGCGTCGTTGCGGATCCGCGCGTGCTTGGCGATTTCGACACGAAGCGCCGGCGCTGGGTCGTACCTGCGGGCGCGGTGCGAATCGAGGTCGGGACTTCCGCGACGGAACCGGTCCTGACCGGCATGGCGCGGCTCGCACGGCGGGTGATCAAGCCCTGAATCAGGGGCAAGACGAACGGGAGGATCGATGCATGGCGCTGCGCGCACTCGTTTCGGGAACCTGTCTGGCGGCGCTTGTGCTCGGCGGCGTGGAGGCCCGCGCCCAGAATCGCCCGGTCTCGCTTGAGGACGCATTTCGGTCGCCGTCGATCGATGCCCGCCCGAGGGTGCGCTGGTGGTGGCCCGGCGCGGCGGTCGAGCCGGACGAGTTGCGTCGCGAGATCGTGCTACTCGACGACCAGGGTTTCGGCGGCGCCGAGATCCAGTCGCTGACCTCCAATTTCGTGACGCTGACGCCGCAGGAGCGCGCCGTCGTCAAGGACTATGCCGAACCGCGCTTCTTCGCTCAGGTGAAAGTCGCAGCGGGCGCGGCCGTAGCGCGCGGCATGACGCTCGACTATACGCTCGGCTCTTCCTGGCCGTCCGGCGGCGGCTTCGCGATCACGCCGGAAAAGGCGTTGGTCGAGCTGACCATGGCGCGGACCGAAATCGCCGGCGGCGTCCCGGGGCCGGTGCGGGTTGCAATTCCCGTGCGGACCCGGCGCCTGGGTGCGCTCAATTTCCTCGATGCGCGCGTCAAGGACCCGGCGGTCGCCGATTGGCGGGCGCGACTGGACGCGCGGGCACGCATTGTCGCGGTGGTGGCCGTGAAAGGAACGGCGCCGGACCTGAAGGCGACCGGACCGACCGCCGGGTTCAAGCTCTACCCCTGGGACGACGTGGTGCGGCCCGGCGCGCTCGACACGGGTACCGCACTGTTGCTGACCGACAAGCTCCGCCCGGACGGCACGCTCGACTGGGCGCCGCCACCGGGTATCTGGCAGGTGTTGGTCTATAAGCAATATGCCTCGGACATGGGCGTGCTGGGCGCGGCGGGACGCGGGCCGCAACTCGTGCTCGACCATATGAACCCGGGTGCCTTCGCTGCGCATGCGGCGCGGGTCGCGGGCCAGCTCGGGGACCATCCCGCCGGCATCCGGTCGACGTTTGTCGACAGCCTCGAGCTGATGGCGGCCGCCTTGAGTGCACCGGCGTCGGCGCAGCAGGGGACGGCACAGGGATGGATCAGCCACGCCGCGGCCACTCCCGAGGCGGTGCCGGTTGTCCTGCATTTCCGTCGCACGGTGAATCTTGGGCAAAAGCCGACCCGTTATCCAGTCAGCGTCACGGCTGACAATCGCTATGTCCTCTACGTCAACGGTCGCCGCGCCGCGTCCGGTCCGTCGACCGGGGACATCGCCCATTGGCGTGAGGCGAAGATCGACCTCGCCCCCTATCTGCACCGGGGGCGCAATATCGTCGCCGCCGTGATCTGGAACGGCGTCAAGCCGCTCAGGCTGCCGCCCAATGCCACGCCGGCCCAGATCGGGGCGGCGCAGGGCGCCGCGCTGTTTTCCCAGACGGCACCATCGTTTCAGCAGAGCGTGGCAACCGGCTTCCGGTTGATCGGCAACGGTGCGGCGCAGGCCGTCTCGACCGACCGTCCGGGCTGGCGCGTCAAGATCGACAGCGGCCACAGCTTCAGCAACGGCTGGGCGCAGGTGAAACGGTGGTATTATGTCGCGGGCCAGCCCGAGACGATCGACGCAGCCGCGGCGGACTTTGACTGGACCGGTCCCATCGAATCCGGCTCCGGCTGGCAGGATGCCGTGCCTGCACCCGCAGCCGCGGCGCGTACCCTTGTTGTCGATACACTGCCACCGCAGCGCTTTCGCGCGGTGTCGCCAGGCGTGGTCGTGCGGAGTGATCTGGCTGGCGCGGAGACGTTCCCCCGGCGCCCGGTAACCGTGCCCGCCAACAGCAGGGTCAAGCTGTTGCTCCGTCGCGACGCGATGCTGTCCGCTTACCCGGAACTTGAGGTATCGGGCGGCAAGGGGGCGGCGATCCGGCTGACCTATTCCGAGGCGCTTTACGATGACAAGTTCAAGAAGGCGGACCGAACCCTGGTCGGCGACCGGACGCCATTCGGGCCACATGACACCTTCCTGACCGATGGCGGCCGGCGGGCTCTCTCACCATTATGGTGGCGGACCTGGCGCTACGCCGAGATCGAGGTCACCACCAAGGACGCGCCGCTGACGCTGGTGGGGATGCGCGCCTACGAGACGGGCTATCCCTTCACCCGTATCGCCAGCTTCGAGAGCGACGATCCGGCGCTGCAGCGGATCTTCGAGATAGGCTGGCGCACGGCGGAGGTCGATGCGCACGAAACTTATATGGACACCGCCTTCTGGGAGCAGCTCCAATATGCCGGCGACACACGCCTGCAGATGCTGATCTCCTACGCGGTTGCGGGCGACCCGCGGCTGGCCGAGCAGGCGATCGACGCCTTCGCCGCGTCTCGCGTCGATGGCGGCCTGATGGAAGGCGCTTACCCCTCGCGGACCACCAATGTGATCGCGCCGTTTTCCCTGTTGTGGGTCGGGATGCTCGACGACTGGCGCCTACGCCAACCCGACCCGGCGCCAATCAGGCGCAACCTCGGGCGCATGCGCGAAGTGCTCGACTGGTTCGAGCAATGGCAACGACCAAGCGGCCTGCTGGGCAAGAATCCCCATTGGAACTTCATCGACTGGGTGGGCCAGTCGGCCACGGATCGCGATATCTTTCCCTCCTGGGGCAAGACAGGCGAGAGCTGCCTGATGAGCGTCACCTGGCTCGGCGCCCTGCAGCAAGGCGCCAGGATCGAAGCGGCGTTTGGCGATGCCGCGCTGGGACGACGCGATGCGGCGCGCGCCGCAAGGCTGGCGCAGGCAATCCGCACGGGCTGCTGGAGCGCCGCGCGCGGGCTCTTCGCCGACAATCCGGACCTTGATCGGTTCAGCCAGCATATGAATGCCATGGCAGTCCTTTACGACGTGGCGGGCACCGCCGAGGCACGCACGATCCTCGACAGCATCGTTGCGCCCGGCAAGGGGATCGATCCGCCTGAAGGCATCACCCCGGTAAGCTATTATTTCGCCTGGTATCTGATCCAGGCGCACGTCCATGCCGGCCTTGCGGATCGCTATCTCGGCCTGCTTGACACCTGGCGCGGTCTGCTTGCGCTCCATTACACGACCTGGCCCGAGGAGCGCGGTGACACGCGTTCGGATTCGCATGCCTGGAGCGCCCATCCGACCGCGGATTTGCTCAGCATCGTCGCCGGGATCGGGCCGGCCGGGCCGGGCTACGCCCGGCTTCGGGTCGCGCCGGCACTCGGGTCGCTCAGGCGCCTCAATGCCACCGCCGGCACGCCGAAGGGCCCGGTCCGTGTCAGCTACAGGGTCGCTGCGGGACGGCTGATCGCCGAGATCGAGCGTCCGGCCAGCCTGCCCGGCGTGTTTGTCTGGGCGGGCAGGACCTACTCGCTCACCAGCACCCGCACCCGGCTCGTCCTGCCGGTTCGCTGAGCCGCTACGGGATCGCGGCCAGCGCCTGCTGGATCCGTTCGAGTACCGCGTCGGTGAGCAGTCCAGGCATCGCCGGCTTGAGATTACGCAGCCGGGTTTGCGGGAACAACGCCTGTTGCGGCGAATGCGACAGGCCGGGCGCTTCGCGATCAAGGATGGCCCGCGCGCGCGGGTCGGCGAGCAGGTCGCTGGTCAGCGAGTCGATACTGAAACGCGGTGAACTGGCGACCTTGACGGGACCGGGCACCACTTTCAGCCGAGCCAGCGCGGCATCGAGCCGGGCAAGCTTGGCGTCGGTCAGCACGCTCGAGGCAAAGGAGCGGATTCCGGCCAGGCTCATCTTCTCCCAGCCATGCACGTGCGACATGCCCGCGAGCAAACCCGGGACCTCCGCCTCAATCAGGTCGCGGCCGCCCGGCGTGACGACGATATGGCCGAACAGCGAATTGCGCGACAGCGGCACGTCCGGGATAGGGGGAAGCGCGGCCAGCGCCGCCTGGGCACGATCGGGCTCGCCGACGACGGCGGGAAGCGGCGGCAGCGTTCCGACGCGCTTGACGGTGACCGAGACGCTCCGCGCGGCTGATGCGTTGTGGATGCGGATTAGCGGGGCGTTCGGTGCCGAGAGCAACCGGCCGCCAGCAATCGCCACGGAATAGCCGTTGGGATATTGAATGGCAGGGACCCGGATCTCGGTGAAGAGCTTCGCGCCTGCCCGCCTGGCCGAGGGGAGCATCGTTGTGTAGCGATAGGTCATGACGCCGCTGGCGCCATCGAAGCGGAGCGTGCCAGGCGTTCCCGCGGTGGCGGTTGGATAGGGGCGGGCATAAGCGCGCAGGATCGCCACGCGATTGCCGTTGCCGCTGTCGGGCAGCTTTGGGTCGACCAACGCCTCGAACGCACCGCGCGTCCAGGCGAGCCAGGGGATCAGCCGCGCGTCGAAATCGCCCGCCTGACCACTGATCGCAACCGGATCGTTGTTGAAGCCCCATTCGGTGTTGATGATCGCGGCGCGGCGCCGCGTTGCCTGCGACAATGCATAGTCGTTTACCCGATCACGCGTGGCTCTGACTGGCCCGTAATTGTGGAACGAGAGCCCTTTGCGGCCCTCGGGTGCCGGAAGCGGTGTCCGGATCGGAATCCCCAGCGCACCTTGCAGCATGAAGGGCTCGACAAAGATCATCATGTTCGGTGCAGCGCGGCTGATCGCCCTGCTGGCCTTTGTGTAGAAGGGAGCAAGAAGCTCGCGTTCCAGCTCGGGGCAGTCGGCTGTCGCGGGGTCCGGGCTGGCGCAACGCGAGCCGGTAGCCGGCTCGTTCATCACGTCGATTCCCAGGACTGCCGACTTGTCGCGAAAGCGTTGCGCCACTGCGACAAGTCCGTCGACATAAAGGTCCTGCACACCCTTGCCCGTGCCGGGCACCGGATAATTGCGCCAGAAATTGTCGAACGCGCGCTGGACGGCGGGGTCTTTGAAATAACCCATCGGAAAGTCGACACCAGGCAGGCGCGTTTGCCCGTCGGAGAAGACGGCCCATGCCGGCATGCCGCGAACGCCGACAAGGGCGCTATATTCGTCCTGGTGGAAGTCGATCAGCGTGTAGATTCCGGCCTTGGCATACTCGTCGACCGCGCGCGCGATCCGCTCGAGATAGGCATGGTCGATCTGGCCGGGTTGCGGCATCACCGCCGAGAAGAAAACGACGAGCCTGACGGCATTGAAGCCCTGTTCCCGCATCCGCTGTGCCGTTTCGCCGTTCCAGAGTATCTCGCGGGCCCGTGACGGGGGCGCGCTGGCATCAAAGACCGGCAGGCTGACATTGCCGCCATGCAGCAGCACGACGCGCCCATCGGGATCGACGAACCAGCGGGATTGCTGGGCAAGCCGTGCGGATTGCGCCGTCGCGGGGCTAGTGCCCAAGGCAAGGGCTAAGGCGCCCAGCGGTAACGAGATTCCGGCGCGAATGCGTGGGCGTGCCATTGAACCCCTCCAAATAGTCGCGATTTTGCATCGTGATCAGGACACGACGTTGCCCTTGCGTGAGGGGCAAGTTAATAATCGAACGAAGTCGTTCTAATAGAGCGTCACCTCGCGTTTGCCACCTCGCGGCCTCGCTCGCACCGCGTCGCGCCCCGGCCAGTCACCCAGGTGATGGCATTTTCCAGAAGCTCGAGGTGATGCGGTTCGGAATAGCTCTCCGGCCGATGACCAATTGCGGAATAGAAGGAGCGGCCGTTGACGACGCACCGCGTCCAGGCGATGGGATGATCGCCCATCCGGAGATCCTGTCCGCCGAACCCTTTGGGACTGTAGCTGGATTCGTCGAGCGTGAGCAGCACATGGGCGCCGCCCGTACGGGCGCCAGGGCGAAAGGAATACCATTCGTCGTTCATCGTCCAGCCCGGCGCCAGCGTTTTGGTGATCGCGTTCGCTGGGTCGTCGACGCGGATTTGCGCGTCCTGGAATTGCGGCCCCATTGGATGGCCGATGAAACGTGCGCCGATCAGCGTGTTGACATACCAATCCCAGAAATAGACAGGGTCGCCGGCGGACCCGTGAAAGGCGAGGAAACCGCCGCCCGTCTCGACATAGTGGCGTAGGGCCTCACGCTGCTCGATCGTCAACACGTCGCCACTCACATTATTCCAGATCACCGCATCGAAGCGTTTGAGAATGGCGGGCGTGATCGCGCCGCCCTGGTCCGTAGCGACCATCGCCCAGCCCTTGCGCCCGGCCATTGCGAGCAACGCCGCATGAGCCGCCTCCACCGACGGCGTATCGCGATAGCCGGTCATCTTTTCGAAAAGCAGGATCGCTGGCTTCCCGGCGGGAAGCTCGATCTTCGGCCTGTTCGTGTCGTAGCGCGCGCACCGGCCTCGCCTGTCCGCCGCGGTAATCCGCAACGCCGCGAGGTCGCGGTCGAGTACGTCCAGCGCGGCGTTGGGCGCCGCGAAACCGTAGAGGGTTCGGATCGTCATGATCGAGGCAAAGGTCGGAATCGTGGTGGTCGTGAACATTTTGGGGACGCGCTTGAGCAGGCCCGGCGCGTCTCGTTCGAGTACCGCCTTGGCCTCGGGCTTCAACAGGATGTCGATCAGCGGAGATCGGGTGGAGTAAGATTGATCGCGTAGCGGGCAGTGGACGGCGGCTTGCGCTGCCGTTGGACCGGCGCCCAGGCTGAGCGCAACGGCGCCGAGCAGTAGCGCGATTCCGTTGCCAACGCGTAGACGTGTCATCGATCTCTCCCAATAGTCGCGACTTTGCCCGATCGAGGTGCCGGGTTGGCCGTGCGGCGGAATCAAGTCAATAATCGAACGAAATCGTTTGAAAGGTCCATCGCGCCGCGCCGTGAATCCCGGGCCGCTCGCAAACGGCCTCGGGAGACATCAGGCGTCCGGCCTCACGAGACGAGCGCCGAGCCGGCGCGTGAAGAACGCGCCATCCTCGCCAGCGCCTTCCGGGATTCCGGCAAATCGATATGGCCGAGGCGATATGCAACGCGCCGCCTCTCCCGCTTAAGTTCCGTCGACCGCCGCGGCTGGTCATGCCGGCCCTTCGTCCCGCCACACCTGGGCGAAGAACGGATTGCGCTTCGCCTCGGCTTCGTAGCCGGCCGGCGCGACCATGCAAGTCGGGCACCAATGTCCGCCCCGAAGATAGAGGTTGGGCGACATGGCGAAGCGGTGGCCCGAGGCGCACTCCCAGTCGACGGGCGCATGGACTCCCTTGTATTCAGCGGCATGACAGTGACCGCCGCGATAATCGGCAGCGGCGCGAAGGTCGTCGAGACGCCAGTCCTCCGGATCCCGGCTTTCGTCATAGCCGTGATCAAGCAGGTTCGGCGTCCGCGACGGTTGCGCGAAGGTGAACTGGTCCCAGTCGCGCGGGATCGTCTCCCAGGCGGCGCGCGATCCGAAATAAGCCTGGATCTTTGCGTCGTCATTGGTCGCGAACCAGTGCAACGAGCCCTCGGGTGCCCGGGCGAGCGCCTCGATGCGCTTGCGTACCAGGCCCGGCAGCAGCTTCGGGAAGAGGCGCGCGACCGCGGGCATATGGCGCGGTGCCTCGTCGAAAAAGGCGTCGATCGATTGCTCGCGGAATGGCACCAGGGCCTCGAGCCGATCGGAGTCGGCATACCATTGCCCGTGGAAGTTGCGCGTCGCGAACCAATGAGGCCGCAACACCTTGCGGAAATCCGGCATGCTGCGCGCCATGAACTCGTGGTTCACCACGCGTGACGTCGCGCCCCCGCCGATATTGTAGAAACCACGCCAGAGCGCGTCCGGGACGTCGTCTCCGCATAGCGCCGCCATCAGGCGGCCGCTGTCATTGGCGGTGGACCATTCGAACACGCCGTTCAGCGGGTTGTGGAACATGATCGGGTCGAAGATCCGCCACATGTTGAAATGGGCCATGCCGCTCTGGCGCACCGATACCCAGTGGCGGATCCCGGATTCCGCGACGACCGCCTCGGCCTGTGTCTTGGTCACGGCATAATGGTCATAAGTGCTGATCTTGATCGGGTCGCCGGTCCGGCCCCAGTGAATCGGGGCGTTGCGGCTTCCGGTCTCGGCGACGGTGCCGATATAGACGAGGCGGGTGCGGTCGGCATCACCGGTCGCGCGGATCGCGTCGACGATGTTCCGGGCGCCACCCACATTGACGGCGGTCACCACCTCGGGCGGCATCCGATCGCACTGCGGCGAGACGAGGCCGCCGACATGGAGGACGACGTCTGCTCCCTTGACGCCTTCAGCGATCGATGCGGGGTCGGTCAGGTCGCCCCAGACGATCTCGGCAAGCTGTTCATGCTCGACGGCCCGCACGACCGGATGCTTGCGCTCCTCCGGCCGGACGAGGATACGCAGCCTCAGGGTATCGCGGCGCTCGGCGATGCGTTTGACCGCCTCGCGCCCCATATTCCCCGTCGCGCCGGTTAGAAAGACGGTCTTGCGGCTGGTTGTCATGCGGCCCCCCGGAGAATCTATCATTATTCGCACGGTGTCGTTCGAATAACAAGCTGCTCGCTTGTGCAGGGGCCACGGCCTTGCCGATGAGGCCGACTTTGGTTGACCTTTTTTGCTTGCCGCCGCGCCGGTTCAGATCGCGCCGTGGTTGATATAGCTGGTCTTCATCTCGGTGAAGAACTCGGCCGAGGCGCTGCCTTGTTCGCGGCCGCCATAGCCGGAAGGCGCCCTGCCGCCGAAGGGAACGTGATATTCAAGGCCGGCAGTGGGCGCGTTGATCATCACCATGCCGGCGGAGGATTCGCGGCGAAAGCGTTCGGCGTTCTTCAGACTTGTGGTCGCGATGCCCGACGACAGCGCCAGCTCGCAATCGCGGGCGACCGCGATTGCCTCGTCGAAATCCTCGACCTTGATCACGCCGGCGATCGGGCCGAACGTCTCCTCGCGGTTGAGCTCCATCTTGTTGTCGGTGCCGAGGAACAGTGTCGGCGCGAGGTAGAGGCCGCGCGCGCGCGCCTCGACCGCGCCACCGCCGACCGCAATCTCGGCGCCAGCCTCCCTGGCCCTCGCGATGAAGGCCAGATTCTTGTCGAACTGCGGCTGTGTCGCAACCGGGCCGATATGGGTGTCGGCGTCGAGCGCATGACCGACCTTGAACGCGGTGACGCGCTTTACCAGCCGCTCGACAAAGGCGTCGTGGATGCCTTTGGTGACGATGATCCGCTCGGAACCGGTGCAGCGCTGGCCGGTCTGGCCCCATGTGCCCTGCGCCGCGGCTTCGACCGCGACGTCGAGATCGGCATCGTCGAGCACGATGAACGGGTTCTTGCCGCCAAGTTCGAGCTGGACCTTGGTCATGGTCGGCGCCGCCATCTGGACGATGTGGCGGCCGGTGGGCGTCGATCCGGTGAACGTCACCGCGTCGGCGCCATCGATCAGCGCCTTGCCGAGCTCGCGGCCGTCGCCCATGATGAGATTGAAGCAGCCGGCCGGAAGCCCCGCCTCCTCGAGGAGCTGGCCGAGCACGACCGCGCATCCAGGTGCGAATTCGGAAGGCTTGAGCACCACCGTGTTGCCATAGGCAAGCGCGGCCGCGCACTTCCAGGCCGCAATCGCGATCGGGAAATTCCACGGCGTGATCGCGGCGACGACACCGACCGGTTCATAAGTGACGAGGATATTGTGACCGTCGCGCATCGAGTTGAACCACTGGCCGGGATGGCGAACCACCTCACCGGCATAGAAGTGGAACACCTGCGCGGCCCGGCCGACCTCACCGATCGCTTCGGTCAGGATTTTCCCTTCCTCCCGCGCGAGCAGGGTGCCGATTTCCTGCGCGCGCGCGAACAGCAAGTCGCCGACCTTGCGCAACAGGTCCGCGCGTGACTGCATGTTGAAACGCGCCCAGGAAGGCTGCGCCTTGCGCGCGGCGGCGATGGCCTCCTCAACGTCGGCAACGTCCGCGCGGGCATATTCGCCGACCTGCTCGTCAAGATCGGACGGGCTGAAGGTGGGATCCATCCGGCTGCTTTCCCGCCAGCGTCCGTCGATCAGATTCAGGCCCTTCATTGGTTCTTCTCCACAACAAACTCATCATTGGAAATATCAGGCGGTGAAAGCAGGATATGTTCGTACACCGTGATTATGCGCGGCGCGCCATCATCTGATCGACGGGCGCCAATGTCTGTTCTACGAGTCTTCGCAGTTTCCGGACGGCTGCGTGCGGCGTCGTCAGTACCGCTTCGGTCCGGCACGACGCGACCCGTGGCGCGGCACGCGCCATCGAGAACTGGCCGATGATCAGTACGTCGGTCGGCGGCATCCTGCCAGCCCGTTCGATGATCAGCCGGTCGTGGCGCTCGGCATCCCCTGATTGCAGCGCTTCCAATGCACCTTCGGCTATGCCGCTTACGATCTCGGGCGCGGCCTGCCCGCGTGCCGCGGCCATGGCGAGCATCTCGGATGAAAGCGGTTTCAGCGAACCGGCGAAACTGAGCAACAGGCCGATCCGGCCGTCGCCGGTAACCGCACGGCAGATATCGAGGGCCTCCTCGAACGCCCCTTCATTGGGTGCCACCACCGGAATGGAAAGATCGGCTTTCACCCGATCGATGGCGGGACCGAAGGCGGAACAGGTGAACAGGATCCCCGCGGTTGCCCCTCTCGCCCCCCGCGCCTGGGCGGCGTAGCGACCGAGCGTCATGAAGCGTTCGAAGATGCCGGGCGTCATGTCACCCAGTTCGGCGAAGTCCCTCGCCAGCGAGTCGTCGACCAGATTGTTGACCAGCGCCTCGGGCCAGATCTCGGCCATCGCTGAACAGGCGGGCTCCGGAGACTGGGCCAGGGCGCTGATGAGCGTTATCCGCGAAGGTGCCGTCATTTCTCTTCCACCGTCGGCCCTCTCGCCTTCCATATTGAAAGGCGCCTACAATTTGCCCCTATGATACGCAAGTGGACAGAGGAATATGGTTTTCGCTGTGGAAATACGTAGAATAACAGGCGAAGCATGCTGTGCGTATGGGGTGCAGGCTGTGCGTATGGCGAGGAAGCAAAATGCTGAAGCTTGATGGGCGCGTGGCCATCGTGACGGGTTGCGGATCCTATGCTCCGGGCTGGGGCAATGGGAAGGCGATCGCAACCTTGCTCGCGCGGCAGGGGGCGACCGTTTACGGTGTCGACCTCAACGTCGATGTCGCCGACGCCACCCGCGCGATCATCCAGGGCGAGGGCAATCGAATTCATGTTGCGGGCTGCGACGTGACCGATTCAGTGCAGGTGCAAGCGCTGGTTGCAGACTGCGTGGCGCGTTTTGGCCGGCTCGACATCCTCGTCAACAATGTCGGCCGCTCCGAGCCGGGCGAGCCGGCGACGATGGACGAGGCGGTCTGGAAGGCGCAGCTCGACCTAAACCTCACCAGCGCCTTCCTGACGTCCAGATATGCGTTGCCCGTGATGGCCGGGCAGGGTGGGGGATCGATCGTCAACATCTCGTCGGTGGCGGGCATGCGCTGGGTCGGCAAGGACCAGGTCGGCTACGCCGCCGCCAAGGCAGGTCTCGGTCAGTTCACGAAGGTGACGGCGGTTGCCTACGCCGCACGGGGTGTACGCCTCAACTGCGTGGTGCCGGGCCTGATGTTCACGCCGCTCGTCGAGCGCCTCGCCGAGCGTTATGGCGGTGGTGATTATGAAGCTATGGTCGCCAAGCGCCACGCCCAGGTGCCGATGGGGCGTATGGGAGATGCGTGGGACGTCGCCCATGCGACGCTGTTCCTCGTATCCGACGAGGCGAAATACATTACCGGCACCGAGATCGTCGTCGATGGCGGGCTGACCGCGTCCACCGGCGCTGCGTGATGCTGATCTGACCCAATGAGCAATTTAGGGATCAAGGTCGCTTCGAACTCCTCGACCCTCATCATGAGTCCGTAAAACGAGTCTAGCCTTGCCAGCGAGGAGATGCGCAGAAGATATGGGTTCGGGGCAAGCTGCTCGACGGTTCGAGCGCCGTCGACGGGAGGGCAGATGACCATCAGGCCCGGCGCGATACCGGGGGCCGTACCTTTTCCGTACGAGGTCCAAATCGACCAGATGCGTCATTTTTTGAATTTTGGCGCACCCAACAGGATTCGAACCTGTGACCTCTGCCTTCGGAGGGCAGCGCTCTATCCAGCTGAGCTATGGGTGCCTGGGCGCAGCGACTAGCAGAGCGCTTTCCCGCTCGCCAGCGCTTTTCAGCGTGGTGTCAGCTTCACCGGCTGGAACTGACCCAGGCCGCAACTCGGCCCGCGCATCGGCGGGCTGGTGGTGAACACGTTGATGATATCGGTCGAGCAAAGCTGGCTGAGCGAGGTCGCGTAGCTGAAATGCTGCTCGAAGCCGAGGCTCGGGCAGGACTGGGGCAGGGTGTTGCGATAGACCTTGCCGCCTTTCATCTCGAAATCGATCACATCGTCGCTGCGCACATGGCTCGACTGGATTGAAATCAGCGGGATGCACGACACGGCCTTGCCGTCGGGCGTCGCGTCGGGAACGCGCTTTGCGTCGCGCGCCAGAGCGGGCGCGGTCACTATGGTGGCGGCAAGGGCGAAGGCGAACAGCGGGCGCATCGGATCACTCCTCTCAAAGCATCGTGCTGAAAAAATAGGCGGCGGGCTTCAGCTTTTCACGATGCGACACCGAAATTTTTTGGTGCGGGTGTCTTGGGCTTGAACGCACAGAGATCGCAAACGACGCATCGCCAGCATTCCGGTTTGCGCGCCTTGCAGACATAGCGCCCGTGCAGGATCAGCCAGTGATGCGCATGGAGCCGGAACGGCTGCGGCACCGCCTTTTCCAGCTTGAGCTCGACCGCCAGCGGCGTCTTGCCGCGCGCCAGGCCGGTGCGGTTGCATACGCGGAAGAGATGCGTGTCGACCGCGAAGGTCTCCGCGCCGAACGCGACGTTCATCACGACATTGGCCGTCTTGCGCCCGACCCCGGGCAGCTTTTCGAGCGCGTCGCGGTCGGCCGGTACTTCGCCGCCATGGTCGGCGATCAGCGCCTCGCTGAGCGCGATGACGTTCTTCGCCTTGGCATTGTACAGGCCGATCGTCTTGATATGCCGCTTGAGGCCCTCCTCGCCCAGCGCGACCATCTGCGCCGGGGTGGTTACCTCCTGGAACAACAGCCGTGTCGCCTTGTTGACCCCGATATCGGTCGCCTGGGCCGACAGCACCACCGCGACCAGCAAGGTATAGTTGTTGACCGATTCGAGCTCGGTTTCGGGGTGGGGATTGTCGGCGGCGAGCCGGGAGAAGAAGTCGACGATATCCGCCTTCTTCACAGGCCGAGCACCTCGCTCATGACATAGCGCCCGGCCGGCTTGCCAGCGAGCCACAGCGCCGCGGTGACCGCGCCGCGTGCGAAGATCGAGCGGTCGTCGCCGCGGTGCCCGAGCTCGATTCGCTCGCCCTGGCCGGCAAAGATCACCTGATGGTCGCCGATCACCGATCCGCCGCGCAACGAGGCGAAGCCGATCGTCCCCTCGGCGCGCGCGCCGGTCAGGCCGGCGCGGTCGCTGACGCGCGCATCGGCGAGCATCGTGTTGCGCCCCGCCGCGGCCGCCTCGCCGAGCAGCAGCGCGGTGCCCGACGGCGCATCGACCTTGTGGCGATGGTGCATCTCGACGATCTCGATGTCCCAGTCGGGGCCGAGCTTCTCCGCCGCCTCGCGCACCAGCCGGGCGAGCAGCGTCACGCCGAGCGAGGTGTTGCCGGTCTGCAGCACGGCGATCTCGGCGGCCGCGGCATCGATCATCGCATGATGATGGAGGTGAAGACCGGTCGTGCCGATGACGATCGGCGTGCCGGCCGCGCGTGCGGCGGCGAGATTGGCCTCCAGCGCGGACGGCGCGGTGAAGTCGACCAGCACGTCCGCCGCGCGGGCCAGCGCGGCCGGGTCGCCGCCGGCATCGATGCCGCCCGCAAGCGTCGCGCCGAGATCGGAGATGGTGGCGGTAATCGCCTGGCCCATGCGCCCCGCGCTGCCGAAAATGCCGATCGCGGTCACTTGCCCTGCTCCTCTACCGTCATCGTCTCGCGTTACCGGCATCGGGGGGAGGATGCCAAGCACTAAGACTGGGCGGCAATCCCCGCGGCAACCAGTTCGCGCCGGGCATCGGCGAAGGCCGCCTGGAAGTCGGGCTTGGCCATCAGCTGCTCGACGATCAGTCCGCCGAGCAATTGCCCGGCCGCGACGTCGCTGCGGAAATGTTGGCCGCAGACGATGCGGCTCTGGCCATAGCGCGCTGCGCGGGCGAGCAGCGCCGGCGCCCGTTCGGGCACCAGCCGCGCCAACGTCTCGCCCATCGAAAAGGCCATGGAGGTGTGTCCGCTGGGATAACTCGATAGCGGGTCGTCATTGCGCTTGCAGCTGTGGAGGGCGGCATCGACGGCATAGGGCCGCGCACGCCGAAACTCGTCCTTGCCCTGGTCGACGACCGCCTTCTCGCTGGCGCGCACCAGCGCCATCAGCCGCGCCGTCGCCGGCAGCTTGTCGAGATCGAATGCCGGGCCAAGCACGACGGTGAAGATCGTCGCATTCTTGGTATCGCCATCGCGCCGCGCATCCGCCTCATCGGCGGCGCTGCGCGCCACCTCCGCGGCATGGAGCTCGGCCAGCTCGGCTATCGCCTGCGGACTGCCCGCCGCCGGGGGCGGGGGCAGCACGCGTGCGGGGTCCAGATCCGCCGGCGTCAGCAACACCGGCGGCTTCGCCCCCGGCGCGGCGGCGAGCAGTGCCGCCGCAAGGACGGCGCCGATCATCAGAAGGTCAGCGTGACGTCGCCGGTAAACGACCGGCCGGTCTGGAAGGTATATTGGTCGAACGGCGCGGTCTTGCCGGCGTTGATATTGGTCACACGCCGCGAGTCGAACAGGTTGTTGACCTCGACACCGATGCGCACCGGGCCGATGTCATAGCGCGCCGAAAGAATGGCGGTGTTGTAGCCGCTGCTCCGGTAATTATCGTCGCCCATCACGAACCATTGCGGGCCGGTATATTTGTCGATCAGCGAAAAGCGGATCGGGCCGGATTTGTAGAGCACGCCGCCCGCCGCGGTGAATTCTGGCGCATTGGCGACCTGCTGGTGCGGCGCGCCGGCATTGTCGGTCTTGGCATAGTTGCGCGAGCCGTTGGCGAACAGTGCGAAGCCACGCGGCAGGGCGTAAGTGATCTGCCCCTCGATGCCCTTATACTGCACCGCGCCTTGGTTGATGAACACAACGCCTTCGCCGGGCACCGCGGAGGTGAAGGAGAAGAACTTGTTGGAGAAATCGATCTTGTAGATATCGACGTCGATGCTGAGGCTGCCGCCATGATAGACCACGCCCGCCTGGTAGTTGGTCGAGCGCTCCGGCTCGACGGTCGAAAGTTCTGGTTTGGCGACGTAGAGCACGCTGACCGGCGGGGCGAGAAAGCCGCGCGCATATTGTGCGTATACCGCCAGCCGGTCGTTGATCGCATAGTTGATCGTCGCGAAGGGCAGGTTCGCGGTATAGGTGTTGCTCAGCTTCTGCGGAAAGCGCGTCGTCTGGTTGAAGAGAGCGTCGATCTGGCGGTTGAAGTCGACATGCTTGAAGCCGGGGGTGATCTTCAGGCCCGGTAGCGGGCGCAGTTCAAGCTCGACGAATTCCTCGGTGTGGTTGGTGTGCGAGTTCTGGTCGAACTTGATGTTGGCGGGCGGCTGCTGCGTGCCGGCCGGTGCCGCGCTGAGATCGGCGGCCTTCTCGGCATAGTTGGGCGCCATCGTCAGCAGGTTGACGTCGCGCTGCTGGCGATAGGTGTTCGACCATTCGATCCACGCGCCGGCGGTGATCGCGCCGAAACCGAAATCGATCCGCGTCTTGGCGATGTCGCCGAACACCCGGTATTTGTTGGTCTTGGTATAACCCGGCACGCCGACGGTCTTCGCGCCGCCCGGCGTTAGCGTGACCATGTTGGCCTTGGCGATGTTCGCTGCCGTGTCCGTGGCAAAGAGCGTCACGTCGTTGCCGCTCAGCGTCTCATTGTCATAGCTGTAGGTATAGGCGCGGTTCTCGAACACTGAGTTGGGCGCGATGTTCGCCTCGAACTTGACGATCTCGAAATCGGTCGTCTTGTGGGTATGGTTGTAGCCGAAATAATTCTGGCTGTTGGGGTCGTCGTTGAGGCTGAAATATTTGCCGAACGCCGCGACCTGCGACAGCGTCACGCCGTCCTTGTCGGGCTGGTTGAAGTCGTTCTCGTTATAGGTGCCGAGGATCGTCAGCTTGGCATCGGGGCCGATCGGGATCATGATCTTGCCGAACACGTTGGTCGATTTGAACGGGCTGAGGCTGCGCGCGCCGTCAGACTGGATGTGCTGCGCGCTCAGCACGATCTCGGTGCCGCCAAGCTTGTCGATCGCCCCGCTCTGCGCCACGCCGCGCAGCAGCCAGGTGTTGAAGCTGCCATAACTGCCCTTGAGCTCGACGCCCATCTGGTCGCGGGTCGCACGCGAGAACAGGTTGATGTTCCCGCCGAACGTCGCCTGGCCAAGCTGGCTGGCATTGCCGGGTCCGCGATCGACGATCAGCGTCTCGATCGTGTTCGACGGGAAAAAGGTGTTGCTGTGGTGTGTCGGGTCGTTGGTGTCGCCGAACGGCACGCCGTCATAGGTGATGTTGTATTCGCCGTCCTGGAAGCCGCGGATCTGCGCCCTGGATTCGGACAGGCCGGGGCCGTTGGCATTGCCATAGCCGGAAACGCTTGGGCTGATCAGCGCGATCTGGTTGAAGTCCGATGTCGCCGGCAGCGAATCCTCGATGAACGAGCGCGAGATGATCGATTGCGGCTGGGTGGTCTGCAGCGAGGCGGTGACGGGGGCGATCTCGTTGGCACGCGTCGCGGTGACGACGATGTCGGAGCCCTCGGCGATCCGCTGCGGGTCGTCGCCGGCGGGTGCTGCGGGCGCGGTATCGGCGGCCGGCGCGACCGGCGCCGTGGCATTGGTCTCGGCCTGCGCGCCGCTGGCCAGCGCGGCGAGAATGAGCGCGCTCGCGCCGCTCAGCAGGCGGCGTGATGTGATGGTGTTCGACATGGTTGCGATTTCCCCCAAAGCGCCCGATCGGCGTCGTTGGGGGGTGGCCCTAGGCGGCGTCGATGACTCTTCGGCGGCAGATCCGTTACGGTTTCGCGACAGTCGTCTTTATGACACGCTTTTCATCTCTCGCCCGTCACCACGTCGCGAAACCCCAGGGTGAACGCCGCGCCGCCTTCGGGATGGTTGGCGGCATCGACCGTCACGCCCATCGCATCGGCAAAACCCTTGACGATCGCCAGCCCCAGCCCGCTGCCGCCCGCCCGGTCGCTGCCGCCGCCGCTGACGAACAGGTCGAACACGCGGTTGCCCAGCGCCGGGTCGATCCCCGCGCCATCGTCGCGGATCGTCAGCGTGATGCCCTCCGCGTCGCGCTTCCCCTCGACCGTGATCGTCCCGTCCTCGCGGCCATGCTCGGCGGCGTTGGCGAGCAGGTTGATCAGCACCTGGTGCAGCAGCGTGGGTTCGGCGCGCACGAACGGCAGGCTCGCCGGCACCTTCAGGTTGATATGCCGCCCGCGCAACGGGTCACGCAGGTCGTGGACCGCGCCGCCGATCGCATCGGTCAGGTCGATCACCTCGGCGCTGACGGTCAGCGCGCCGGATTCGAGCCGCACCATCGACAGCAAATTGCCCAGGAACCGCTCGAGCCGCTGCACCTCGGCCTGCGCCACCCGCACCGGCTCCGCGCCGGGCTGCTCCGCGACCAGCGCCTCGATCGCCGACCGCACCGAGGTCATTGGCGTGCGCAGGTCATGGCCGATCGAGGACAGCAGCGCGATGCGCAGCCGGTCGCGCTCCTTGAGCACCGACAGCTCGCGCAGTTCGCTTTCGAGATGCAGCCGCTCATGCGCCAGCGAGGCTTGCGCCACGAGATTGGCGAGCAGCACGGCGCGGTCGGAGGGCACCGGGTCCCCGCCATCGCCGCGCGCGAGCCCGAGTACGGCGAGGATGCCGAGCGAGGTCTTGAGCGGGTGGAACTGCCAGTCCGAGCCGTTGAGCGTCGCGGTACCGTTGCCCGAGGGTTCGCCGCGGCTGAACGCCCAGTCGAGCGCGGCGCGGTCGAGCGGGGTCAGCGCGTCGCCCGCCGGCATGGCGGCGAGCATCACCGGCTCGCCGCCCTGCAAGACATAGAGCTGCGCCTGGACATCGAGCAGATGCGCCGCCTCGCTGACCACCGTTTCCGCCGTGCTCTCGGCATCCGACACGCGGGTCAGCGCCTGGGCGAAGGCGGCGAGATCGGCATTGGTCCGCGCGTTGCGCACGCCGATCGCCGCGCGCGACCGTGTCGCGCCGGTGACCCGGCTGGTAAAGGTCGCGATGCCGAGCAGGATGATGATGGTGATCACACTCTGCGGGTCGGCGACGGTGAAGGTGTGGATCGGCGGCAGGAAGAAGAAATTATACGCCAGCGCCGCGGCGACCCCGGTCATCAGCCCCGGCCCCAGCCCATAGCGGTTGGCGGCGATGATTACCGGCACGAGATAGAGCAGGTCGAGCGCGCCCGAGCCGATCCACGGCTGCGCGACGATCCCGACCAGGGTGGTGGCGGCGACCAGCAGCGCGACCATGGCATAGACCAGCGGGTCGAAGCTCGGCGGTACCCAGCGTTGCGCCGGTGCCTCGGTGCGCGTCGCGTCGGCCGGGATGACATGGATGGCGAGCCCCTCGCTCGCCGCCAGCATCGTCTCGACCACCGAGCCGTGGCGCAGCGTGAACCACCAGTTGCGGCGCGACTTGCCGAGCACCAGCTGCGTCGCGCGCATCGACTGGATCTGGGCGGTCAGCCCCGCGGTGACGCTTTCCGCCGCGATGGTGGCGATCGTCGCGCCGAGGCTTGCCGCCAGCCGCAATGTCGCGGCGACGCGCGCCTTCTGCTCCGGCGTGAAATTCTCCGCGCGTGGCGTCTCGATCGACACCGCCGACCAGGGCGCGCGCAGCGCGTCGGCCAGCCGCTTGGCGCTGCGCACCAGCGCGTCGGCGCCGGGCAGTTCGCTGACCGCGACCAGCACGCGCTCACCGGCGGCGAACGACCCGGCGACGGCGCTCGCATCGAGATGCTCGAGCATCCGCCGGTCGACGGTGTGCGCCGCCTGGCGCAATGCCATCTCGCGTAGCGCCGAGAGATTGGCCTTGGAGAAGAAATGCCCCAGCGCGCGCGTCGCTTCCGCGGGCACATAGACCTTGCCGTCCTTCAGCCGCTCGATCAGCTCGTCGGGCGGGATGTCGACGATCTCGATCTCGGCGTCGTCGAAGATCGCATCGGGCACCGTCTCGCGCACCCGCACCCGGGTGAAGCTGGCGACGACGTCGTTGAGGCTCTCGATATGCTGGACGTTGAGCGTGGTGTAGACATGGATCCCGGCGTCGAGCAGCTCGACGATGTCCTGCCAGCGCTTGGGGTGGCGGCTGCCCTCGACATTGGTGTGCGCCAGCTCGTCGACCAGCGCCAGCGCCGGGTGGCGCGCCAGCACGCCGTCAATATCCATTTCGCTCAGCTGTTGCCCGCGATAGTCGATCGTGCGGCGCGGCACGATCTCGAACGGCGCGACCAGCGCCTCGGTCTCGGCGCGGCCATGCGTCTCGACCACCGCCACGACGACGTCCACGCCCTCGCGCAGGCGAGCGGCGCCCTCGCTCAGCATCTCGAAGGTCTTGCCGACGCCGGGCGCCGCGCCGAGAAAGATCTTCAGCTTGCCACGCGCCTCGCGCGCCGCCTCGCGCAGCAGCGCGTCGGGAGAGGGGCGCATTTACTCCCTCTCCCTTTGGGAGAGGAGCGCCAGGTGGACAGCGCCCCACGCCGTCCAGGCCATGCCGGGGGCATGGCCGACCTGGCGCTGGGCCCGCTCGGCGCAGCCGAGTGGGAAGGGTGAGGGCAGAGGATGGCACAATCGGGCCGTTTCGACCCGACCCTCACCCCGCGCCGCAGCGCGCCTTGCCCCTCTCCCAATGGGAGAGGGGTTGATGCGCGCACCGCCCGGAGCTGTTGCCATCCTCATCATCCCGCAAAACCTATGCACCCCCGCGCGCAAACGCCACGCCCAACGCCCGATCCTTATGCAAACTTAACGCGACGCTCCCGCATTCCCCGTCGAACCTTTACGCCCCCAACGCCTATCTGCCCTGCTGACCCGGCCACCCGTGCGCCGGCAACAGGGCATGACCCCATGACCGACATATTGTGGCTCGCCGCGCTGGCCGGGCTGTTCCTGCTCACCCTGGCCTGGTGCCGCCTGTGCGACGAGGCCTGAGCTCATGACGCTCCACCTCATGCTGGCGGCGATCACTGCCGCGCTCCTGCTGCTCTATCTCGTCGCGGTGCTGTTGCGCCCCGAACGCTTTTAGAAAGGGGGCTCGTCATGACCATTGCCGGCTGGGCGATGATCGCCCTTTTCACGATCATTTTGTGGGCTCTGGCCAAGCCGATGGGCCTGTGGCTGTTCGCGCTTTATGAGGGACGCCGCACGCCGCTTCACACCATCCTCGGGCCGGTCGAGACCGCCTTCTACAAATTCGCCGGCATCGACCCGAATGCTGAACAGGGCTGGCGCCGCTACGCCGTGCACATGCTGGTCTTCAACCTGGCGCTGCTGGTACTGACCTATGCCGTGCTGCGGCTGCAATATTATCTGCCGCTCAATCCCAGCGGCTTTGCCGGTGTGTCGCCGGATGGCGCTTTCAACACCGCGATCAGCTTCACCACCAACACCAACTGGCAATGGTATTCGGGCGAGGTCGCGCTGTCGAACTTCAGCCAGATGTTCGGCCTGACGATCCACAACTTCCTCTCCGCGGCGACCGGCATCGCGCTGGCCTTCGCGCTGTGCCGCGGCTTTGCCCGGCGTGAATCGAAGACCGTCGGCAATTTCTGGGCCGACTGCACCCGCGTCACGCTCTATCTGCTGCTGCCGATCTCGATCGTCTACGCCATCTATCTCGTCGCCAGCGGCGTGCCGCAGACGCTCGCCATGTCGGTCGACGCGACCACGCTGGAAGGCGTCAAGCAGACCATCTCGCTCGGCCCGGTCGCCAGCCAGGAAGCGATCAAGATGCTCGGCACCAATGGTGGCGGCTTCTTCAATGCCAACAGCGCGCATCCGTTCGAAAACCCGACCGCGATGACCAACTTCATCCAGATGCTGTCGATCTTCGTGATCGGCTTCGGCCTGACCTGGTGCTTCGGCAAGGCGGTCGGCAACACGAAGCAGGGCCGGGCGATCCTCGCCGCGATGACCATCCTGTTCCTCGCCGGGACGAGCGTGGCCTATTGGCAGGAAGCCGCCGGCAACCCCGTGCTGCACCATCTCGGCGTCGCGGGCGCCAATTTGGAAGGCAAGGAAGTCCGCTTCGGCGCCGCCGCCTCGTCGCTGTTCGCCGTGGTCACCACCGATGCGTCGTGCGGCGCGGTCAATGCGATGCACGACAGCTTCACCGCGCTGGGCGGCATGGTCCCGCTGATCAACATCCAGCTCGGCGAGATCGTCGTCGGCGGTGTCGGTGCCGGCATCTACGGCTTCCTGCTGTTCGCCATATTGAGCGTGTTCGTCGCCGGGCTGATGGTCGGCCGCACGCCGGAATATGTCGGCAAGAAGATCGAGGGGCGCGAGGTCAAGTTCGCGGTGCTCGCCATCGCCGTGCTGCCACTGCTGATCCTCGGCGCCACCGCCATCGCCTCGGTCACCACCGCCGGCCTTGCCGGTCCGCTCAACAAGGGCGCGCATGGCTTTTCGGAGATCCTCTATGCCTTCAGCTCGGCGGTCGGCAACAATGGCTCGGCCTTTGCCGGGATCACCTCGGGCACGCCCTTCTACAACGCGCTGCTCGGTGTCGCGATGTGGGGCGGGCGCTTCTTCATGATCGTGCCGATGCTGGCGATTGCCGGCAGCCTCGCGGCGAAGAAATACACTCCGCCATCATCGGGTTCCTTCCCGACCACCGGACCCCTGTGGGTCGGGCTGCTGCTCGGTGTCATCCTGATCATGGGTGGCCTGACCTTCCTCCCCAGCCTCGCGCTCGGACCCGTGGCCGATCACCTGGCGATGATCTCGGGGAAGCTGTCGTGAAAACTCCCTCTCCCTTTGGGAGAGGGAAGGAGCCGCGAAGCGGCGGGAGGGTGAGGGCAGTGCCTTCGCCTCGAACCCACTGCCCGTCTCTGCCCTCACCCTCCCACTCGGCTTCGCCGAGCGGGTCCCTCCCTCTCCCAATGGGAGAGGGGATTGGAGCCACCCGATGACCCAGACCTCGATCTTCACCG
>Ga0068864_100000249_pt1 | contig 48024 bp, 44 predicted proteins | sample KBSSwiS72_FD_66586 | JGI IMG/M metagenome (GOLD analysis project Ga0068864, IMG submission 66586) | Switchgrass rhizosphere microbial communities from Kellogg Biological Station, Michigan, USA - KBS Switchgrass S7-2 | ecosystem: Host-associated > Plants > Roots > Rhizosphere > Soil ...
AAGTATCTCCGTCATGCCGGACTTGTTCCGGCATCCACCGGGCCACATTCTCCACCTTTCGGCGGTTCGGGACACCGGCTCAGTGGATGCCGGAACCAGTCCGGCATGACGATTTTGGAAAGAGATGGGAATAAAAACTATTGTATTACAATGACATATATAAATAACTTAGCGCCTATGGGCGAAGGCCGGAGCCCAGTTGGAAAAGCCCTGGTAACGGCCCGAGACGCTCCCCAACAAGCCGCTCCCAGCTAGACCCGGGCCTTCGCCGGGGAACCGGTTGGGACTATGCGGCAAGGAGACTTTCCGCCCCACCCAGATCGACCGAGACCAGCCGGCTGACGCCCTGCTCGACCATCGTCACGCCGAACAGGCGGTGCATGCGGCTCATCGTCACGGCATTGTGGGTGACGATCAGGTAGCGCGTCGCGGTCTCCTGCGTCATCGCGTCGAGCAGGTCGCAGAAGCGCTCGATATTGGCGTCGTCGAGCGGCGCGTCGACCTCGTCGAGCACGCAGATCGGCGCCGGGTTGGTGAGGAACAGGCCGAAGATCAGCGCGACCGCGGTGAGCGCCTGCTCGCCGCCCGACAACAGGGTGAGCGACTGCAGTTTCTTGCCCGGCGGCTGGGCCATGATCTCCAGCCCGGCCTCGAGCGGATCGTCCGAATCGACCAGCGCGAGATGCGCCTGGCCGCCGTTGAACAGCGTGGTGAACAGCCGGCGGAAATGCCCGTCGACCGCCTCGAACGCGGCGAGCAGGCGCTGGCGGCCCTCGCGGTTCAAGGTGCCGATCGAGCCGCGCAGCCGGTTGACGGCGAGGCCGAGCTCCTCGCGCTCGGCGAGGTTGCCGACACTGGCGGCCTCCAGCTCGGCGAGCTCGGTCTCGGCGACGAGGTTGACCGGGCCGATCCGCTCGCGATCGACCACCAGTCTGTCGTGCGCGAGCGATTCCTCGGCCGGGCTGCGCACCGTGGCGCTTTCGAAGCCGACGCGCTCGGGCAGCACCGGCGGCGGGCATTCGAAGCGCTCGCCCGAGACGCGGCCCATCTCGATGCGGCGCTGTTCCTCATTCTCGGCGCGCGCGGCGGCGCCGGCACGCGCCTCGCGCGCATCGGCCAGCGCCTCGGCCGCGCCCTGGGCGCGTGCCTCGGTCTGGCGCAGCGCGACATCGGCGGCGCGTTCGGCCTCGGCCAAAGTCTCGGCCTCGGCGCGCGCGGTGCCGTGCGATGTTTCCAGCGCGGCGATCTCGGCGGCGAGCGCGGCGGGCTTGCCGGCGATGGCCTCGGCCTCGGTGGCGAGATCGGCGGCGCGCTTGTCCATCTCGGCGATGCGCCGCGCCGCCTCGCCGGCGCGGGCGCGCCAGCCACGCACTTCGGCGCCGTTAGCGGCGAGTCGCTCGCGATCCTGCGCGATGCCGCGATCGAGCGCGGCACGCTCGGCCCGCGCATTGGCGACGGCGGTGCGGCGGGTTTCGGCCTCGGCCGACAGCCTGGCGACGGCGTCGCGCGTCTCGCTGCCGTCGGGCAGCACAGCGCGCTCGCGCTCGGCGCGGGTCACCTCGCCCGACGCCTCGTCCTGTTCGCTCGCCGCGCGCTGGCGGCGCGCCTCGAGGTCGCCGCGCTGCGCCTCGATCCGCTCGATCGCCGAGGCGGCGCGGTCCTCGGCGCGGGCGGCGTCGCGCGCGCTGGTCTCGGCCGATTCGAGCAGGCGGCGCGCATCGCTCGCCGCGCGACGCGCTTCGGCGATCGCCGCGTCGATGCGGCTGAGTTCGCCTTCCGCCGCCTCGACCGCGCGCACCGCGGCGGGACGCGCCGATTCGATCGCGCGCAGCCGGTTCATCCGCTCGAGCCGCTCGGCCGCGGCGGCGCCGCCCGATCTGGCGACATAGCCGTCCCAGCGGCGCAGCACGCCGGCCATGGTGACGAGCCGCTGGCCGACCGCGAGCGGCTGATCGCCATCCTCGTCGGCGACGAAGACCTGGGCGAGGCGCCGCGCCAGCCCCGGCGGGGCGGCGACATGCCGGCCCAGCGCGACGGTGCCGTCGGGCGCGCCCGGGTCGCCGGGTTGCGGCGCGGCGCCGGCCCAGAAACGATCGGCGGCGCGATCGAGCCCGGCTTCGAGATCATCGCCCAAAGCGGCGGCGAGCGCGCGCTCATAGCCCGGATCGGCGCGCAGTTGGTCGAGCAGCCGGTCCTTGCCGTCGCGCCGCGTTGCCCTGGTCAGCGCGGTCGCCTCGCTGTCGAGCGCGGTCAGTTCGGCATGGGCGGCGGCGCGCGCCGCCTGGGCGCGGTCGCGCGAGGCGATCGCCTCGCGCTCGCCGGCATCGGCGCGAGCCAGCGCGGTGCGCGCGCCCTCGGCATGGCGCAGCGCCTGGGCGCGGACCTCCTCGGCGCGGCGGCGCTCGGCGAGCAGCGGCGCGGGATCGCCCAGCGCGGCGGCCTCGGCGGTGACGCGGGCGAGATCGCGGGCCGCGCGATCATGGCGCGCGCGCGCGGCGGCGAGTGCGGCGTCGGCGACGCGGACATCGGCCGCCTCGCTCGCCTGGCGGCTGAGCGCCTGGGCCAGCGCGACCTCGGCATCGCGGCCGAGCCGCTCGGCCTCGGCCAGCGCGGCATCGTGGCGCGGCAGCTGGCCGAGCACTTCCTCGATCCGCGCGTCGAGCATCGTCGCCTCGTCGGCGAGCCGGGCGATCGCCTCGGCGGCGTCGCTGGCCAGCGAGCCTTCGCGCACCCGGTCGTCGGCGAGGCGGGCGCGATTGTCGGCCAGTTCGGCGATGCGGCGCTCGATCGCGGCATGCTCGGCGCGCAATCCGGCGAGGCGGTGGCCGGCCTCGCTGGCGCGGTCGCGCGCGGCCTGCGCCGCGGCGCGCGCGGCGGCGAGCGTCTCGGTCGCCTCATTCTGGTAAGCGGCCGCCGCGCGCTGCGCCTCGGCGGCGGCGGCGACGCGCTGTTCGCACCCGGCCGCCTCGGCCTTGGCGGCATCGGCGGCGGCGGCGGCGTCTCGCCAGCGCGCGAAGATCAGCCGCGCCTCGGCGGTGCGGATCTGGTCGGACAGCAGGCGGTAGCGCTCGGCCTGGCGCGCCTGGCGGCGCAGCGCCGCGGCTCGCATATCCTGGTCGGCGATCAGCTCGTCGAGCCGGGCGAGATTGGCCTCGGTCGCGCGCAGCTTCTGCTCGGCATCCTTGCGGCGAACGTGCAGGCCGGCGATCCCGGCGGCCTCTTCGAGCATCGCGCGGCGCTCGATCGGCTTGGCGGCGATGACCGCGCCGATGCGGCCCTGGCTGACCAAAGCCGGCGAATGCGCGCCGGTCGCGGCATCGGCGAACAACAGGCCGACATCCCTGGCGCGCACGTCGCGCCCGTCGATGCGATAGGCCGAACCGGCACCGCGTTCGATGCGGCGGACGACCTCGGTCTCCTGCCCGGCGATCTCGGCGAGCAGCGACACCTCGGCGAAATCGCGCGAGGGCCGGGTCGAGGTGCCGGCGAAGATCACGTCCTCCATGCCGGCGCCGCGCAGCGACTTGGCGCTGCTCTCGCCCATCGTCCAGCGCAGCGCCTCGAGCAGGTTGGACTTGCCGCAGCCATTGGGGCCGACGATCCCCGTCAGCCCGGGCTCGATCCGAAGATCGGCCGGGTCGACGAAGCTCTTGAACCCCGTAAGCCTGAGGCGCTTGATCTGCACGCGCGCTGTCCCCCGCCAGCCGCGCCTTACAGCGCGCCTGCCGCCTTGAGCACCGGCTGGAGCGCGGCCCAGTCGTTCACGTCGCGCGCGACATTGCCGTTGACGATGAAGGTCGGCGTACCGCTGATATTGTATTGCTGGTCGGCCGCGTCCTTGCGCGTGGCGATCAGTTCATAGCCCTTCGGGTCGGACAGGCAGGCACGCGCCTTGGCCTCGGGCACGCCGCGCTGCTTGACGAAATCGAGATAGCCCATCGTCTCGGCGAAGGTCGTGCCGATCTGCACCGGGGTGGGATTGCCCATCGCCTGCAGCTTCTTGCCCGCCTCCTGCTCATGCGCGAGCATCGCTTCCTGCCCGGCCATCATCTGGTCGAGCATCGGGAAGAAGGCGGCGGGCTCAACACAGTGGCCGAGCAGCGCCGGCCCGAGATCGGGCGCGCCATGGACCGGATAGTCACGGAACTCGTAGCTCAGCTTGCCGGCGGCGATCGGCCCGGCGCGCAGGGCGGGCACGCCCTCCAGGTCGAACTTCGCGCAATAGGGGCACAGGCGCGAACCATATTCGATCAGCTTGACCGGGGCGTTGGGGTTGCCCTGGACATAACCACCCTCGGGCGTGGCGCTGACCGTGTCGAGCCAGGTCGTGCCGGCCGGCGGTGTGGTGCCGGCCACGGGCGCGGCGACCGCGACCTCATTGCCCGATCCGGTCGAGCCGCCCGAGCCGCAGGCGGCGAGCAGCAGCGCCGGCAGCGCGGCGAGAAGCAGAGCGAATTTCATGTGAGGCTTACTCCTGGTGAAATACATGGTCAGGCGCCGGCGGCCTTGAGCACCGGCTCGAGCGCGGCCCAGTCGCCGACGCCATCGGCGACCTTGCCGTTGACGATGAAGGTCGGCGTGCCGCGGACCTGGTAGAGGCGGTCGGCGTCGTCGGCGCGTTTGGCGAGCGCGTTGAAGCCCGCCCGGGACGACAGGCAGGCGCGGGTGCGCGCGGCGGGCATGCCGCGTTTCGCCATGAAGCCGATCAGGTCGAGCTTCTCGGCAAAGGCGATCGCGGTCAGCGTCGGCGTGGCGGGGCGCAGCGCCTGGACCTGGTGCACGACATCCTCCTCATGGGCGAGGATCTGCGGCTGGGCGGCCATCATCTGGTCGAGCAGCGGGAAATAATTCGCCGTGCTGACGCAGTGGCCGATCAGGATCGGCGCGAGATCGAGCGCGCCATGCACCGGAAAGTCGCGGAATTCGTAGCTGACCTTGCCGCTCGCGACATAGGTGCCGCGCAGCGTCGCCATCGATTCGGCGTGGAAGCGCGCGCAATAGGGGCACAGCCGCGAGCCATATTCGATCAGCTTGACCGGCGCATTGGGGTTGCCCATCCGCACCCCGCCCTCAGGCGTTGCGGCGAAGGTCCTGACCCAGTTGACCGGCCCGCGCGGCGCGGCCGGGCTGGTACGCTGCACCGGATGGTGCGGCGCCGGCCGGTGCGCGGGCCTTGGCGCGGCAATTAGCGGGGCCGCGACCAGCGCCGCGATGAGCAGAAACAGTCGCATCATTCCTCCGTCGTTCCAACCTGCGGCGCGCCGCGCGTGGCGGCAACGCCGGCCGCCAATGCCTCGAGCACCGCCTTCAATTCGGGGTCGGCGATGGTGCGCAGGCTGGCGCCGAGCTCGACCGGCACCGCTTTCAGCGATGGCGGCGCCTTGCGCGGCGCCGGCGTAGGAACGTCGCCCTGGCGGAACTGCACCTTCGCCACCGCATCATAGCCGAAGAAGCGGTTGACCCGCTCGATGATCTCCGGCGCGATATGCTGCATCATCGGCGCGTGCGCGCCGCGCACCACCAGGTTGAGCGTGCCGCCGCTACGCTGGCCGTGGGGAAAGCGAATCGATTCGGGCGCCGACACACCGGCATAACGCGCGCCGACGATCTCGGCCCAGCGGCTCACCACCGCGCTCTGCACGAAGCCGAAACGGCGGAAAGCGGCGCGACCGATATCGGGGACGAGCTCCGACACGGCGCGCGCACGGCCGCCGCGCGGCTTTTCGGTCGGGGGAGCGGGTACGCCACGCTTGCTCATCGCGCTGTCCATGCCATAGCGATGGCGTGCCCGCAAAGCGATCTTCCGTCATCGCCGACCGCCTGCTCGCCTGGTATGATGCGAATGCCCGCAGCCTGCCGTGGCGCAGCGCGCCGGGCAGCAACGCGCCGGACCCGTACCGGGTGTGGCTGTCCGAGATCATGCTGCAGCAAACCACCGTCGCGACGGTGCGGCCACGCTTCGAATCCTTCGTCGCGCGCTGGCCGACGGTCGAGTCGCTGGCGACGGCGAGCGACGCGGACCTGATGGCCGCCTGGGCCGGGCTGGGCTATTATGCCCGGGCGCGCAACCTGATCGCCTGCGCGCGCGCGGTGGTCGCCGAACATGGCGGGCGCTTCCCCGACAGCGAGGCCGGGCTGCGCGCCTTGCCGGGCATCGGCGACTATACCGCCGCCGCGATCGCCGCGATCGCCTTTGGCCGCCGCGCGGTGGCGGTCGATGCCAATGTCGCGCGCGTCGTGGCGCGGCTCGACGCGATCGCCGCGCCGCTGCCGGGCGCGATGCCGACGATCCGCCTGGCCGCCGATGCGATGACGCCCGACACGCGGGCCGGCGATTTCGCCCAGGCGATGATGGACCTGGGTTCGGCGATCTGCACCGCGCGCAATCCGCGCTGCCTGCTCTGCCCGCTGATGGCCCAGTGCCGCGCCCAGGCCGAGGGCGACCCGGCACGCTATCCGGTGAAGCCGGCGAAAGCGGCGCGGCCGCACAAATATGGCACGATCTTCTGGGCCGAGCAGGGCGGCGCGGTGCTGCTGGTGCGGCGCCCCGAGCGCGGCCTGCTCGGCGGCATGCGCGCGCTGCCGACCGGACCGTGGAGCGACGCGCCGCCCGGCCTGGCCGGCGCGCCCGACGGCTATGGCTGGCACCTGATCGACGGCACCGTGTCGCACGGTTTCACCCATTTCACGCTCGATCTCGCGCTTGCGGTCGGCACCGCCCTATCGCATGCCGAGGGCGAATGGTGGCCGGTCGGCGATATCGAGTCGGCCGGGTTGCCGACGGTGTTCGCCAAGGCGGCGAGCACGATCCGGAGAGCGCTATGCGGTTGATGCGGCGAGTCGTTTGCGGAAGTGCGGTGATCGCGCTGGTGCTCGGCGCCGGCGCGTGGGGCGGACAGGCGCTGCAGCAGGCCGCGCCGGCACCGCTCGCCCCCGCCACCCTGCCCGCGACCCAGGCGCTGCTCGACGGCTATGTCCGCGACAACAAAATGCCGGGCATCGTCGCGGCGCTCGGCGTCGGCGAGGCGCCGACCCTGTTCGCCAGCGCCGGCCGGATCGCCGACGATGCCGGCGCCGCGCCGGCCGGCCCCGACAGCCTGTGGCGGGTCTATTCGATGACCAAGCCGATCACCGCGATGGCGGCGATGATGCTGATCGATGACGGCAAGATCAGGCTCGACCAGCCGGTCAGCGATTTCATCCCCGGCTTCGCGCACATGACTGTGCTGACCGACCCGCAGCATTCGCTGGCGAGCAGGCCGGCGCGCCATCCGGTGACGATCCGCAACCTGCTCACCCACACCGCCGGGCTGGGCTACAACATCGTCACCAAGGGGCCGCTGCTCGCCGAATATAACCGGCTCGGGATCAACCCGGCGGCGATCGATGCGCGGCTGGAGCGACCGGCCCGCGCGGCGCGGCCGAAGACCCTGCAGGCCTTCGCCGCGCGCGTCGCGACGCTGCCGCTGGTCGCCGAGCCGGGCACCAGATGGAGCTATTCGATCGGGCTCGACGTGATGGGCGCGGTGATCGAGAAGGCCAGCGGCATGCCGTTCGACGCCTTCGTCCAGACCCGCATCTTCGATCCGCTCAGGATGAATTCGAGCTACTGGACGGTGCCGCGATCCGAGGTCGGGCGGCTGGCCACCAACTATATCTACACGCGCGAAGCGATGGCCGCGCTCGGCCGCCCGGTCGACCCGGCCAAGGTCCCGGCCAAGGCGCGCCTTCCGCTCGACGCCGCGGCGCAATCGGTCTGGCTGTCGCCGCCGAGCTTCCCTTATGGTGGCGCCGGTCTGGTGATGTCGGCGCGCGACTATGACCGCTTCCTCCACGCACTGCAGGATTATGGCACGCTCGACGGGGTGCGCGTGCTCAAGCCGGAGACCGCGCATCTGATGATGTCCAATTTGCTGCCGCGCGGCGTGACCTTTGGCGGCGTCGGCGCCGCGACGGGCGGGCCGGGCGCGGGACCGAAAATGGGCTTTGGCGCGGGCGGTTCGGTCTATCTCGAAGACGTGCCGGGCGGCGGCGCCCGGGGCACCTATGGCTGGGGCGGTGCCGCCGGCACGATCGCCTTTGTCGATCCGGCGCGGCACCTGCGCGGCGTGGTGATGGTCAACTACTTCCCCGCCGAGCGCTGGGGACTGCGCGGCGCGGTGGGGCCGGCGCTGTTCGCCGATGCCGCACGCTTGACACGCGCGCAATGAGCAGCGCCATCATGGTTACGCCGGGCCTGACCGGCGGCACGCTCGATCGCGCCGACCATCTGCGCAACGACAGCGAGGCGCTGGTCGCGGCGATGAGCAACGGGCGCGCGCGGCTGATGAAGCTCGACGGCCTGCACCCCGAGGTGAGCGAGGACGGCCGGCTCGGCTGGACCACACTGGCCGACGCGCCCGACGACGCGATGCTGATCCTGCTCGGCCTGGATGAGAGCGCGCGACCGCATTTCGCCGCCTATCTGCCCGGCACGCGCGCCGCCGAGGCGACGCCGATGCGGTCGCCGGCGATGATCCATGCGCTGACCACGCTGCAGCCCGGCGAGGCGGCGACCTATGCCGCGGCGCGCAGCCTGATCGACTGGCATTCGCGCCACCAATATTGCGCCAATTGCGGCACCATGACCGAGCCGTTCCGGGCCGGCTGGGCACGCAAATGCCATCATTGCGGCGCCGAGCATTTTCCGCGCGTCGACCCGGTGGTGATCATGATCGCCGAGCATGGCGGTCGGGCGCTGCTCGGGCGCGGCAAGGGCTGGCCGCCGGGGCGCTATTCGGCGCTGGCCGGCTTCCTCGAGCCGGGCGAGTCGATCGAGGAAGCGGTGGCGCGCGAAATCCACGAAGAGGCCGGCGTGCGCGTCAGCGCGGTGCGCTATATCGCCAGCCAGCCCTGGCCCTTTCCCTCGTCGCTGATGATGGCGTGCGTCGGCATGGCCGAGGACGACACGCTGACCGTCGACCCGCATGAGCTGGAAGACGCGATCTGGGTCGAGCGCGACGTGGTGCGTAGCGTTCTGGCGGGCGAGCCGGGCCCGTTCCTGCCGCCGCCACCCTATGCCATCGCCTATACCTTGCTCAGGGAATGGGCCGGGGTTTAGGGCGAACGGAAAGATGACGCCGCGCCCGGCGTGACACGGGCGCGGCGCCAGTCGTGCCGGGCGGTGATCAGCCGCCCGGCCAACCTCAGGCCACCGCCCTGAGCGACGGCTCGGGCTTGATCACGCGGCTGCGACTGCCGTCGATCGCCACCGGCACGTCGCCAGCGATGGTCGCGCGGCGCAGCGTGCGGCGCTGCAGGCCGAAATCGGCGATCGCACGGTGCTGTGTCGCGCGATTGTCCCAGATCGCCACGTCGCCGGTCTGCCAGCGCCAGCGCACGGTATTCTCCGGCCTGGTGATGTGATCCTGCAGGATGCCGAACAGGCGCTGCGAATCCGCGCTGCTGAGCCCGACAAACTGCTTGACGAAATGCCCGACGAGCAGCGCGCGCTCGCCCGATTCCGGATGGACGCGGACCACCGGATGCTCGGTCTCGTAGACGGTCGAGGCGAACACCTTGCGATGCTCCTCGACACGCTTGCGGTCGGCCTCGCTGAACGTCCCGGCATAATCGTAGAGGTTGGTGTGCACCGCCCAGAGATTGTCGACCAGGGTCTTCAGGCTGTCCGGCAATTCCTCATAGGCGGTCACGCCATTGGCCCATAACGTGTCGCCACCCGCCGCCGGAATGTTGATCGCGCGCAGGATCGAGGCCTCGGGATAGGCATCGACGAAGGTCACGTCGGTGTGCCAGCTCGATGCAGCATAGCCCTCCTTCGAATCGAGCTCGAGCAGATATCTGCTGCCCTCCGCGACCGGCACGGTGGGGTGCGCGACGGGGCTGCCGAAACGCTCCGCGAACGCTTCCTGCGCGGCATCGTCGAGATGATCATGGGCGCGGAAGAAGATCACCTTGTGGCGCACCAGCGCGGCGCGGATCGCCGCCAGCGTCACATCGTCGAGATCGCCGGACAGCGCGACGCCGCGTATCTCGGCGCCGATCCGCCCGGCGACGGGGACCACGTCGAGCAGGCTGTCGACTTCCGCCGCGTTCACGAAATCATGGGTCAGTTGGGTCATCTCATTTCTCCTTCGGGGGGTGGGGATGGGTCGCGGACTATTCCGCCGGGACGAGCCGCGATTCCTCGTCATCCAGGGCACGGCGAATGCGGGCATGCGCGGCTTCGTCGAGCGGGAAGCCGTGGATCAGCCAGGCCGAGACGGCATGGGCGAGCGCCGGGCCGAGCGCGAAGACCAGCGCCAGGGCTTGCAGCGCCTCGGGGCTGTTGGCGTGCCTCGGGTTGAAGCCGAGCCAGGCGACCAGCGGCAGCGCGATGCCGACCGCGACCGCCATCGCCGCCTTGCCGGCAAGGCTGAACACCGAGAAATACAGGCCGGTGCGGTCCTCGCCGCTGTCCAGCCGATGCTTGTCGGCGACGTCGGCGACGATCGAACGCAGCATCAGATTGCCCGAGCCCTGCGCCAGCCCCTGCGCGAAGGTCAGCGCGAGCAACAGCCAGAAGGTGTCGGGCGTGACCAGCAACAGGCCGAGGTTGATCGCCACCTGCACCAGTTCGCCAGCGACCGCGGCGCGATGCTTGCCCAGCGCGTAGCCGATCGCCAGCCAGATCGGCCCGGCGAGCACGCCGAACACGAACTGGAACAGGAACAGCCCCGCCGCCCAGTCCGGCCGGCCCATATAGAAGCTGACATAGAAGACGATCAGCGCGGCGCGGATATTCTGCCCCAGCGTGACCGAGAAATCCGAGCCGAGCACGCGCAACAGCAGCGGATCGCCGAGCACCGCGCGGATCGCCTCGCCGACCGGCCGGCGGCGCGTCGCGACGAGCGGCGATGGCGCCTCGGCGAACGCGCTCAGCGTCAGGGCAAGCCCCGGCAGGATCGTGGCGACGACCAGCCCGCCCATCAGCGCGAGCTTGAGCCTGCCGTCGCGCGGGCGCAGGAAATCGGCGACGGTCGGCAGGATCAGCGTGATCACCAGCGCGATGGCGGCGATCACCGCCTGGTAGGTCACCACGCGGGTGCGCTCATGATAGCGCGCGGATATCTCGCCCGACCAGGCGAGCAGCGGAATCTGCACCGCGCTCCAGCCGAGATAGAAGAAGAACAGCATGATCGAGAGATAGGCCGGCGACACCCGCACCGGCGGGAAGAACAGGAACCAGGCGGCGGTCGCGAACAACAGCCCGCCGCCGGCGATCCATGGCCGCCGGCGCCCGAAGCGCGAGCGGGTGCGGTCGCTGAGCGTGCCGATCAGCGGATCGAGCGCGGCATCCCACAGCCGCCCGATCAGGAAGATCAGCCCGATCGTCGCCAGCGACAGCGCATGGTCCTGGGCATAGATTGGCGGCAGATAGACCGCGAGCGGCAGGCCGGCGGCGGCGACCGGCACCGCCACGGCGGAGAAGGCGGCGAGCCGCCAGCCGGACGGGCGATCGGGGTCGCGCACCCGGCCGGACGGGGCGATGCTAGCGGGGAAGATGGTGGCCATGGATCACCTCACAGCGTGAAACGGAGGGTGGCGCCGACGGTGCGCGGGTCACCGATCAGCGCGGTGACGAGCCCGGTGCTGCCGGCCGACAGGGTCTGGAAATAGCGGCTGTCGGTCAGGTTTCTGGCCCACACCGAAAGGTCCCAATGCCCTTGCGCGGTGCGGATGCCGATGCGCGCGTTGAGCACGCCGTAACCCGCCACCTGCGCGTAGCGCGAGTTGGTCGCCGAGGTGTTGAACGACGAACGATGCGAGAAATCGGCATGGCCGTAGAGCTCGAGGCTGTCACGGTCGGCAAGCGGCTGCGACAGGTCGGCGCCCAGCGTGTAGGTGAATTTCGGGACCCCGGCCAGGGGCTTGCCGCTGAGATCCTGCGTCGCGCCGAGATCGAGCCGCTCGGGTGCCTGCGGGGCGTTGGTGTAGCGCAGATAGGTCGCCTCGGTATAGGCGCCCGAGGCGGTCAGGCTGAGCCGCCGCGTCGGCGCGAACGCCAGGTCGGCCTCGATCCCGCGCGAGCGGACGTGCGGGATGTTGGCGATATATTGCCGGTAGACCGGCGAGCCCTGCGCCTGGTCGGTGATCGCCGTCTGATAGTCGCTGATGTCGTTCCAGAAGCCCGCGATATTGGCGGTCACGCGGTGGTCGAGCGCCTGCGCCTTCAGCCCGACCTCATAGGCGTTGACGCGCTCGGGCCTGACCTCGGGCGTCACGCCGGCCGGCAGCGAAGTGAGGTTCAGCCCGCCCGATTTCGACCCACGCGAATAGCTCGCATAGACCAGCACGTCCGGCGCGATCCTGTACGAGACATTGGCGAGCAGCGAGAGGCTGTCGTCGGTGAAGCGCGTGGCATAGCTGGTCACAGGGTTGAACTGGTTGCGCACCGCGATCACCGTGGCCGCCGTCGCCGCCGGCAAGGTCGCGACATCGGTCCCGCCGACCCAATATTGGCTGAACCCGCCCTGCTTCTGTTCATGCGTGTAGCGCAGGCCGAGCGTCAGCTTGAGCGCGTCGCTGAGGTTCCAGATGCCCTGGCCGAACAGCGCCGCGCTCTTCGTCGCGGGGGTCGAGACCGAATTGGCCTCGAAGCCGTTCAGCGCCGCATTGGCGGTCGCCGCCGGCACCGTCGGCAGATACCAGTTGGCCGCCGCGGAACCATAAGCGGTCGCGCCGTAACCGCGCACGATCTGCCAGAAATAATAGGCGCCGACGACGTAATCGATCCGGTTGTGGCCCTTGGAGGCAAGCCGGACCTCCTGGCTGAACTGGCGCTGGCGATTGGCCTGTTGCGCCCTGGTGATGATCGGCAGGCCGGTCGCATCGCCATCATTGGCCGGATCCCAGTCCCACCAGCGCCAGGCGGTGATCGCGGTCAGCGCGGCGGCGCCGAGATCCCAGTCGAGCTGGCCCGACAGGCCATAGCTCTTCATGTTCGCCTGATAATGGCTGTCGGAATCGCCCAAACGGGCGAACGGCGTGAGCGGCAAGGGCGTGTAGCCGGCGCGCGTCACCCGATCGGCGAAATTGTTGGCGATCGCCGTGCCGTCGTCATAGCGGCCGAAATAGCCCGCCAGCAGGTTGAGCACGGCATGCTGCTTCTGCCGCGCATAGTCGCCGATCAGCTTGATCGACACGGTGCTGGACGGCTGGATCAGCAGCTGGCCGCGCACACTGAAATTCTGGTAATCCTGCGCCTTGCTGCCGTCATGGACGTTGGTCAGGAAGCCGTCATGATAGGTATCGGCGATGCTCAGCCGCGCGGCGAGGACATCGCCGATCAGCGCGCCCGAGACCGAGCCGCGCAGCTGGTAATAGCCATGGTCGCCGACACTTGCCTCGGCCGACAGCTCGGGCGCGAAGCGCGGCGCGCGCGTCGTGATGTTGATCGCCCCGGCGGTGGTGTTCTTGCCGAACAGCGTGCCCTGCGGTCCGCGCAGCACCTCGACCTGCGCCAGATCGACCAGGTCGAACTGCGACTGACCGACCCGGCCATAATAGACATTGTCGATATAGATGCCGACGCCATTCTCCAGCCCGTCATTGGTCAGCGCCACGTTCGAGCCGAGGCCGCGGATGTTGACGTTGGTGTTGCGCGGATTGAAGCTGAACACCTGCAGGCTGGGGACGAGCTGCTGGATCTGGCCGAGCGAATAATTGCCCGTCGCGGCGAGCGCCCTGGCGTCGACCACGCTGAGCGCGATCGGCACGCTCTGCGCGTCCTCGTCGCGACGCCGAGCGGTGACGATGATCTCGCCGGCGCCCTCGGCGGCATCGCCGGCCGGGGCGTCGGGCGCGGCAGCAGGCGCCGGCGCGTCGGGCGCCCGGTCGTCGGCAAGCGCCGGCGCGGCGAGCAGCGCCGTGGTGAGGGCGAGAAATGAAATGGCATGGGTCATGATGAGGATGCGGGACTCCCGGACCGGAAGGCGCAGCCGCCCGGCCACCGCGCCAGGGGCGCGACGTTGATGGATATGACGGGTCGGGCCGCCGGCTATCGGGCGACGCGACGGGTCAGCGGATCAGGCGCGCGGACGCGCGCTCAGTCAGCGGGTCGGGGGTATGGAGTCATGACATCGCATCGTTCGATTCCCTTCGCTCAGGGGACAACGAAGCCGGGCGTCACGCAGCCCTGCATCGCGCTTTAGCCGTTGATTACGCGGAGCAAGCTGCATCCCATCAAAAGCCGCGGGCCTGCCGGTGGTGATCGCCAGAGGAACGGCCAACGCCCTCTCGAACCGGTATTTCCCACTTATTCAATGGGAATTAGAAACGGTCAAGCGAAGCTCTGCTAGGCCGTGGTAAAGTTGCGCTAGGTTGAGCGGCTCAGCCCGCGGGGTCCTCGTCGGCGCGCGCCGCCATGTCCATGAAGTCGCGCGCCATCTCGCGGTCCTGCGGGTCCTTGAACGCCACGTCGAGATCGGGCGCGACGCCGAGCATGTGCATCAGCGCCCATAGCGCGAAGCGCCGGTTGCGGTCCCTGGCGAGGCCGAAATCGACCAGCATATGCTCGGTGCCCGCCGCGAACGCGGCCTCCGACAGCGAGGCGATGTCGCTGGTCCCGAAATAGCGGCGCAGCTGGTCGTCGAGGTCCATCGCGTCAGGATACCCGCGCGAAGCTGATCGCGCGACTCGCCGGATCGGCGGCGGTCAGCCTGACGCCGATCGCGTCGCCCGGCCCGACGGCCTGCGCCGCGACGCGCGCGACCACCGGCTGGTCGCGCAGCTGGATGCGCGCGCCGCGATCGTCGACATCGGTGACCACCGCCTGGAAGATCTGGCCGACCGCGTCCTTCAACATCACCGCCTCGGCAAGGTCGATCACCGCGCGCCCGATCTGCCCGTCGAGCTGGTCGGCATGCGCCATGACCTGGGGCAGCCGGGTGAAGGCCGCGCTCACCACCTCCGGCACCGCCTGGCCATTGGCGATCGCCAGCGTCGCGCGCACGACATAGCGGTCGGCCAGCCGGCGCAGCGGCGCGGTGGCATGGCAATAGGTCGCCGCCATCGCCGCATGCCACGGCACCACGCCTGCCTGGTACGGCACATAGGAGGCCCCCTGCCCGGCGCGGCGGATCGCCAGCATGAAGGCGGCCTGCTTCGCATCGCTGGCGTCGAGCTGCCGCGAAAACTGGTCGAGCGTCTCGTTGCCCGGCCAGCTCAGGCCATAGGCCCGGGCGGTATGGCGCAGCCGCGCGACCGCCCCCGGGTTGGGCGGCGCCATTACGCGGAACAGGCCGGTATGATGCGCCTGCAGGGCATCGGCGATCGCCAGGTTGGTCGCCAGCGACATCGCCGCATTGCTGATCTCGGACGGCAGCAACGGGCGGAACGTCAGCGCATAACGCCCGTTCCCCAGCGCGGCGACCTCCTGCTCGGGCGGATCGACCCGCGCCGCGCCGCGGCGATCCTCGGCGGCCTGGATGCGACTGGCCAGCTCGGCGAAATCGGGCGGCAGGTCGCTGTCGCGCACGCCGTCATAGGCCAGCTTGGCGCGGCTGCGGATGATCGCGCGCTCGGCCCCGTCGAGCGTCACCGCGCCGTCGGGCGCGACGCGCACGGTGAAGATCACCGCCGGGCGCGGGCCCGTGGGCAACAGGCTCGCCCCGCCATCGCTCAGCACCGCCGGATAGAGCCCGGCCTTGCCGTCGGGCAGATAGAGCGTCGCCCCGCGCTTCCACGCCTCCAGGTCGATCACGTCGCCATCCTCGACGAACCAGGCGACGTCGGCGATGGCGTAGCGCAGCAACAGGTCGGCGCCGGCGCGCTCGATCGTGAAGGCCTGGTCGAGATCGGTCGACGATGCCGGGTCGAGCGTGACGAACGGCATGGCGGTGCGATCGACATGCGCGCTGGGCACACGCTTCGCCGCCGCCTCAGCCGCCGCAAGGACCTCGGGCGGGAAACTCGCCGGCACCTGATATTGGGTACGGATCGCCGCCAGGCCGGTGCCCAGCGCGTTGGTCGGGTCGATGAGTGCCTTCATCGTGCCCTCCTAGCGCAGTCTAGTCGCGCTTGCGCGCCTGGCGATAGGTGCCGAGCAGCCGCACCGATTTGGCATGGAAACCGAGTTCCTCGATCGCGCGGTCGAAGCCCGGGTCGCCCGGGCGCCCTTCGACATCGGTGAAGAATTCGGTCGCCGCGAAGCTGCCGCCGCGCTGATAGCTTTCCAGCTTGGTCATGTTGACGCCGTTGGTGGCGAAGCCGCCCATCGCCTTGTACAGCGCGGCCGGCACGTTCTTCACCTCGAAGATCAGCGTCGTCATCCACGCGCCCTCGCCGATCGGCGGATGCCCGGCGCGCGCCAGCACGACGAATCGGGTGGTGTTGTGGTCGGCATCGGCGATGCCCTCGCCCAGGATATCGAGCCCGTAAATCTCCGCCGCGGCGCGCGGCGCCAGCGCGGCGAGCGTCGGATCGCCCTTTTCCGCCACCAGCGCGGCGGCACCCGCCGTGTCGGAATAGGCGACCGGCTGGATGCCGTGCGCGCGCAGCCAGTGCCGGCACTGCCCCAGCGCCTGGGGATGGCTGGTCGCCTCCTTCACGCCGGACAGCGGCCCCAGCCCCATCAGCGCATAGTGGATCGGCAGGAAATGCTCGCCGGTGATCCACAGGCCCGATTCGGGTAGCAGGAAATGGATGTCGGCGACGCGGCCGTGGAGCGAATTCTCGATCGGAATCATCGCGCAATCGGCCCGCCCGTCGCGCACCGCGTCGATCGCGTCGGCGAAATCGAAGCATGGCAGCGGCAGGCAATCGGGAAAGGCCTCCAGCGCGGCGATATGCGAATTGGCCCCCGGCGCGCCCTGGAACGCGACGGCGCGATCCGGTGCGGCCGCGGCCTGTTCGATCATCCGCGCCACGATCGGGCGCGCCGGCGCGGCGAAACTTTCCATGGGCGGCGCGCTTAGCCATCGGCACCGGAACGCACAAGCGCCGCTTGCGATGGCGGCACAGCCTGCCTAAAGGGAGCCGACTTTCGGGCAAGGGCATCAGGGCATCATGGACAATCGGACGAACACGATCGCGGGCTGGGTTCTGGCATCATGCGGTGCGGCGCTGGCGCTTTCGATCGTCGGTGGCATGTGGCTCCATTCCGAAAAGCCCGAAAAGCCCGGCTATCCGCTGGAGGGCGCGGTCGAGGCCGGCGCCACCGCCGCCACGCCCGACGTGCCGATCGCGACGCTGCTCGCCACCGCCGATCCGGCGAAGGGCGCCGAGGTGTTCAAGAAGTGCGCCGCCTGCCACACCATCGACCAGGGCGCGGCCAACGGCATCGGCCCCAATCTCTACGCCACGGTCGGCGAGGCGATCGCCACCGGCAAGGGCGGCTTCGCCTTCTCCGACGCGCTCAAGGCGAAGGGCGGCAAGTGGGATTTCGACGCGCTCAACGCGTGGCTGACCAACCCGCGCAAGTTCGCCGACGGCACCAAGATGACCTTTGCCGGCCTGCCCAACGCGCAGGACCGCGCCAACGTCATCGTCTATCTCAACTCGATGGGCTCCAACCTGCCGCTGCCGGCGGCCCCCGCCGCCGCCCCGGCGGCCGCACCCGCCGCCAATGCGGCGGCGCCGGCCGAAGGCAATGCCACGGCCCCCGCCGGCGCCCTGGCCAATGCCGCGACGCCGGCACCGGGCGCGCCCTCGGTCGACCCCGCCGCGAAGAAGTAACGGCGTCGGCTTTCCGTATCCCGGGAGGCCAGCAAAACAGGCGTGTTCCTGCGCACGCAGGAAGCCAGGGGCGGCACGCGCCATGCCTTGAAACCCTGGGCTCCTGCCTGCGCAGGAGCACGGATGACCTGTTCGATCGGCAACCCTCGACCGGCATGTCGCGACAGCGGCGTGCGCGACAGCGGCGTGAAGGCCTCACTCGACAAAATTCCGTTCGCCCTGAGCTTGTCGAAGGGCCGTTCTTCTTTCTGAACCGCGGCAAGTAGAACGGTGCTTCGACAAGCTCAGAGTTTGTTTGGAAATGCGCAGCAGAGCGCATTTCGGAGGCGGTACCAGCCCGCTCCCCCACCCGACCTCCCATAGAATATCCTGATTGGGAGGTCGGGTGGGGGAGCGGGCTGGTACCGCAAATGCGCCAAAGGCGCATTCCCAAACAGACTCTCAGCACGAACGGCGATAGGGTGGTCATGGCGAATAATACCAAAGAGCGATGAGCTTGACTCATCGCTCTTTGGTTAAGCCCGAGCGGCGCTTGAGCATTTCCGGGGCGTGATGCGTCAGCATCTCAGCGCCCTGGTATAATTCCGCGCCACCTCCCAGCCTTTGTCGGCGGTTTCGACGAAGGTGAAGATCGACAAGGTCGATCGCGCAAACCTATACGTTTCCCAGGATGCCATTGCGCGAGACTGATAAAGGTTCTTCAATGATCCGGGGGGGTGCGGAGAAGTCGAAATGAGTAGCGAACGTTACACTATCCTTTCCGATCTTCCGCGCGGCCGGATGCGCGTGAAGGTGACCGGTTTCTGGGACAGAGCCACCGCGGATCGTTTCCAGGCGGAAGTCCTGTCGGCGTTCAACAGGATGCGGAAGATCCACAAATATTATGACGCGATCTTCGACATGACCGAGCTCGAGGTGCTACCCGCCGACGTCGCCGCCGCCATACAGGAATTCTGGAAGACGATCCCGGAAAATGGCCCGGACCACGTCGCGGTTGTCGTCAACCGCGCCCTGTTGAAAATGCAGAGCGAGCGGCTCGCACCCGATGCCTCCATTCGAAGATTCGCCGATGAAGCTGCGGCGATGGAATGGCTCGAGCAGAAAAGCTGACCGGCCGCGATGCGCTAGGCGATCGGCAGACCCTCGACCGGGCTGTCGCGATAGAATGCCTTGACGATCTCCCAGCCTTCCTCGGCCGTCTCGACGATGGTGAAGATGTCGAGGTCGCGCCGCGATATCACGCCCTCCTCGACCAGCGCCTCGAAATTGACCACGCGGCTCCAGAACTCCCGGCCATAGAGCAGCACCGGGATCGGCTTGATCTTGCCGGTCTGGATCAGCGTCAGCAGCTCGAACAGCTCGTCGAAGGTGCCGAAGCCGCCCGGAAAGGCCGCCAGCGCGCGCGCATGGAGCAGGAAGTGCATCTTCCTCAGCGCGAAATAGTGGAACTGGAAGCTCAGCGACGGCGTGACATAGGGGTTGGGCGCCTGTTCGTGCGGCAGCACGATGTTGAGCCCGATCGTCTCGTGCCCGGCCTCGGCCGCGCCGCGATTCGCCGCCTCCATGATCGACGGGCCGCCGCCCGAACAGACCACGAAGTTGCGCTTGCCCCTTTCGTCGAGCGGAAAGCCGCTGGCCAGCTGGGCGAGCTGATAGGCCACGTCATAATATTTCGACTTGGCGACGAGCCGCTCGGCGATGCGACGCGACTCGTCGTCGCTCGCCAGCTCGAGCAGCGCCTGCGCCTTGGCCGGCTCGGGAATACGCGCCGAGCCGTACATCACGAAGGTCGAGGCGATGTTCGCCGCGTCGAGCAGCAGCTGCGGCTTGAGCAGTTCGAGCTGGAAGCGGACCGGGCGGAGGTCCTCGCGCAGCAGGAAATCCATGTCCTGGAAGGCGAGGCGATAGGCCGGATTTTCGGTCTGCGGCGTGTGGATTCCGGTCTTGGCGGTCTCGGCATCCTGGCGGGCGCGCGGAAAAACCCGCGACGGAACATGTGTATCACTCATTGGCGAGGGTGTTAGCGGAAAGCTGGCGCGGCTCCAAGCCGCGTGGCTCCGGCACACGCATCCGTCCTGGCTCAACGGCAGAAATGCGCGTGGTCGTCCTCGAGATGGATATGGTTGTGGTGCGCCGCATTGTAATCCGGGCTGAGCACCGTGCCGAAGCGCCGGCACGCCGAGCTATGGATCGCCTGGAAAAAGGCGCGGATGTCGGGATCGGCGGAGTGCCAGCCCTGCTCGACGGTGATTCGCCGCCCGTCCTGCAGCACGAAGCCCGACACGTCGACCGCATTGGCGATGGCATGGCCCGACAGTCGCCCGGCGGCGGCCGGCGCGCCGATGACGTTGCGGCAGGCATAGCTGCCCATGCTCTCGACGCGGACCAGTTCGCTGCCGAGGATCTGGTACGCGGCCGGCGCCACCGCGTGGCGCGTCCAGCCGACGAATCCGTCCGCAAGGCCGCAGCGCATCGCCTTCAAATTGGTGACGGGCACGCCGATGTCGATCAACTGCACCGCGCCGACCACCTGGCAGCCGCCGCCATAATCGCGGTCGACCATCGGGCTGAACCGCACATCCTGGCGCGACAGGTCGGCGAAACAGGCCTGGGTCTCGCGGCTGGTCGGCAGATTGAGCGTGATCGGGCGTGCGCCGGGCGGGCGCGGCCGGGGCGCGCGATCATTGCCGCCCCCGCAACCGGCGAGCAACAGCATCGCAAGAACAACACCCCGCTTCATCGCCCGAAGCTACGGAAAATATGGTTAACAATCTCCTAAAAATGCCTCCGGTCGTCGCGCCCCGCCCTCCGCCGGCCGCTCGGGGTAGGGCGGACGAAAATCGATTGATGCACCGCAACAGGTTGACACCCGTCCGCACATCGTTAGGGGCGGCGCCGGGCCACGCGGTCCCAACGCCGCGCGCGCTCTCTGTGAGGAGAGACTACATGACTGACCTACCCGCGCTTCCGGCGACGAAGCCTGCGCGTCCCTACTTTTCTTCCGGCCCCTGCGCCAAGCCGCCCGGCTGGTCCGCCGAAAAACTCGATACCGCCGTGCTCGGCCGCTCGCATCGTTCGAAGCTCGGCAAGGTGCGCCTGCAATATGCCATCGACCTGATGCGCGAGATGCTGGCGCTGCCCGATACGCACCGCATCGGCATCGTCCCTGGTTCCGACACCGGCGCGTTCGAGATGGCGATGTGGACGATGCTCGGCGCGCGGCCCGTCACGACGCTGGCCTGGGAAAGCTTCGGCGAGGGCTGGGTGACCGACGCGGTCAAGCAGCTCAAGATCGACCCGACCGTGCTCCGCGCCGATTATGGCGCCCTGCCCGACCTCGGCCAGGTCGACTGGTCGAACGACGTGCTGTTCACCTGGAACGGCACCACCTCGGGCGTGCGCGTGCCGAACGGCGACTGGATCGCCGAGGACCGCGAAGGGCTGAGCTTCGCCGACGCGACCAGCGCGGTGTTCGCCTATGACATTCCGTGGGACAAGATCGATGTCGCGACCTTCTCGTGGCAGAAGGTGCTGGGCGGCGAAGGCGGCCACGGCGTCATCGTCCTCGGCCCGCGCGCGGTCGAGCGGCTGGAAAGCTACACCCCGGCCTGGCCGCTGCCCAAGGTGTTCCGCCTCGTCTCCAAGGGCAAGCTAACCGAGGGCGTGTTCAAGGGCGAGACGATCAACACCCCGTCGATGCTGGCGGTCGAGGACGCGATCCTGGCGCTGGAATGGGCGAAGGGCGTGGGCGGGCTGAACGGCCTGATCGCGCGCAGCGACGCCAATGCCGCCGCGCTCGACGCGATCGTCGCCGAGCGTTCGTGGCTCGGCCACCTCGCCGCCGACCCGGCGAGCCGCTCGAAGACCAGCGTCTGCCTGACGGTCGAGGGTGCCGACGAGGGCGTCATCAAGAAGATGGCCTCGCTGCTCGAAGCCGAGCATGCCGCGTACGACGTGGCCGGCTATCGCGACGCCCCGCCGGGCCTGCGCATCTGGTGCGGCGCCACGGTCGACACGGCCGATGTGGTCGCGCTCGGCCCGTGGCTCGACTGGGCCTACGCCTCGGCCAAAGCCGCTTAACTTCCTGCACGTGCTCCTGCGAAAGCAGGAGCCCAGGGCCGTAAGCGCCCCGTTCCCTCATCCTGGACTCCTGCTTTCGCAGGAGCACTGAAAGCAAAAGGCTTTTCGACATGCCCAAAGTCCTCATCAGCGACAAAATGGACCCCAAGGCCGCGCAGATCTTCCGTGAGCGCGGCGTCGAGGTCGACGAGATCACCGGCAAGACCCCCGACGAGCTCGCCGCGATCATCGGCGAGTATGACGGCCTCGCCATCCGCAGCGCGACCAAGGTGACGCAGAAGATCCTCGACGCGGCGACCAATTTGAAGGTCGTCGGCCGTGCCGGCATCGGCGTCGACAATGTCGATATCCCCGCCGCCAGCGCCAAGGGCGTGGTCGTCATGAACACCCCGTTCGGCAACTCGATCACCACCGCCGAGCACGCCATCGCGCTGATGTTCGCGCTCGCCCGCCAGCTGCCCGAGGCCGACGCCTCCACCCAGGCCGGCAAGTGGGAGAAGAACCGCTTCATGGGCGTCGAGCTGACCAGCAAGACGCTCGGCCTGATCGGTGCCGGCAATATCGGCTCGATCGTCGCCGACCGCGCGCGCGGGCTGAAGATGAAGGTCATCGCCTATGATCCCTTCCTCACGCCCGAGCGCGCGATCGAGATGGGCGTCGAGAAGGTCACGCTCGACGAGCTACTGGCCCGCGCCGACTTCATCACGCTGCACACGCCGCTGACCGACCAGACGCGCAACATCCTCTCGGCCGAGAACCTCGCCAAGACCAAAAAGGGCGTGCGCATCATCAACTGCGCGCGTGGCGGGCTGATCGACGAGGCGGCGCTCAAGGCCGGGCTCGACTCGGGCCATATCGGCGGCGCGGCGCTCGACGTGTTCGTCACCGAGCCGGCGACCGACTCGCCGCTGTTCAACACGCCCAACTTCATCTCCACGCCGCATCTCGGCGCGTCGACCTCGGAAGCGCAGGTCAATGTCGCGATCCAGGTCGCCGAGCAGATGGCCGATTATCTCGTCGCGGGCGGCATCACCAATGCGCTCAACGTGCCGAGCCTGTCGGCCGAGGAGGCGCCCAAATTGAAGCCGTACATGGCGCTGGCCGAGAAGCTCGGCTCGCTGGTCGGCCAGCTGGCGCATGGCGCGCTGTCGGGCATCGCGATCGAGGTCGAGGGCGCGGCGGCGTCGCTCAACCAGAAGCCGATCACCAGCGCGGTGCTCGCCGGGCTGATGCGCGTGCACAGCGACACGGTGAACATGGTCAACGCGCCGTTCCTCGCCAAGGAGCGCGGCATCGACGTGCGCGAGGTGCGGCACGACCGCGAGGGCGATTACCACACGCTGCTGCGCGTCACGGTGAAGACCGAGGCGGGCGACCGCTCGGTCGCCGGCACATTGTTCGGCGACGCCGCGCCGCGCCTGGTCGAGCTGTTCGGCATCAAGGTCGAGGCCGATCTGGTCGGCCACATGCTCTATGTCGTCAACGAGGACGCGCCCGGCTTCATCGGCCGCCTCGGCTCGCTGCTCGGCGAGGCCGGCGTCAATATCGGCACCTTCCATCTCGGCCGCCGCAATGCCGGCGGCGAGGCGGTGCTGCTGCTGTCGCTCGACGAACCGGTGACGCAGGACCTGATCGCCAAGGTCCGCGCGCTGGCCGGTGTGAAGACCGTGATGGGCCTGACGTTCTGATGTAAACCTCTCCCTCTCCCTGGAAACGGGGAGAGGGCCGGGGAGAGGGGGCATGCCGCAAACGCCGAAACAGTTGCTGGAACACGCCAAAGACCTCAGGCGGGAAATGACCCCAGCCGAGGCCCGTCTCTGGTATCATTTGCGCGCCAAGCGCTTCGACGGCGTGAAGTTCATCCGCCAGAATCCTCGCGCAGGCGCCATCGTCGATTTCGTCGCCCGATCGCGGAAGCTGATTATCGAGGTTGACGGCGACACGCATGCCGGCGACGAGGCCATCGCCAAGGACGCGGAGCGGACCGCGCGGTTGGAACGACAGGGATATCATGTGATCCGGTTCACGAACGCCGAGGTAATGGGGAATATGGAAGCGGTGCTCGCTGCCATCAGCGACGCGCTCGCGGCACGCCCCCTCTCCCCGGCCCTCTCCCCGCAAAGCAGGGAGAGGGAGAAGTGACCAACGCCCTCCTCCCGAGCGGTTTTCAGGACCGTCTCCCGCCGCACGCCGATGCCGCGGCGCGGCTCGAGACGGCGATGCTCGGCGCCGCGCATGCCTATGGCTATGAGCGCGCCGACCCGGCGCTCGCCGAATATGAGGACGGCCTTGCCGCACGCCTGAAAGCGGGCGGCGCGCGCGACGCGGTGCGCTTCGTCGATCCGGTGAGCCAGCGCACCCTGGCGATCCGCCCCGACCTCACCGCGCAGATCGGCCGCATCGCCGCGACGCGCATGGGCCACCACCCGCGCCCGGTACGGCTGTCCTATGCCGGCACCGTGCTCAAGCTGCGCGCCTCGCAGCTCTCCCCGGCGCGCGAGCAGCGGCAGATGGGTTGCGAGCTGATCGGCCTCGATACCGTCGCCGCGGCGCGCGAGATCGTCGCGGTCGCGGTCGAGGCGCTGCGCGCCGCCGGGGTGACCGGCATCTCGATCGACTTCACCCTGCCCGATCTCGTCGCGACGCTCGCCGCGGGCCCGCTGCCGATCGACGCGGGCAAGATCGAAACGCTCAAGGACCGGCTCGACGCCAAGGACGCCGGTGCGGTGGCCGAGATCGCCCCGGCCTATCTCCCGCTGATCGAGGCCGCCGGCCCGTTCGCCGCGGCGCATGACCGGCTGTGCCAGTTCGATGTCGGCGGCGCGCTGACCTCGCGGCTCGACGGGCTGTGGGCGGTGGCGGATGGCCTCACCGGCGTGTCGCTGACGCTCGACCCGACCGAGCGCCACGGCTTCGAATATCAGACCTGGCTCGGCTTCTCGCTGTTCGCCGAAGGCGCGCTGGGCGAGATCGGGCGCGGCGGCAGCTATACCATCGTCCATGAGGATGGCAGCGAGGAGGCGGCGATCGGCTTCTCGCTCTATCTCGACCCGATCCTCGCCGCCGGCCTGGTCGAAACCGGGCGGCGGCGGCTGTTCGTGCCGTTCGGCACCGCGCCCGGCGAAGCGGCAAGGATGCGCTCGGCCGGCTGGGTCACGGTCGCGGCGCTCGAAGCCGGCGACACGCCCGAGGCGCAGCTGTGCACGCATCTGCTCGTCGATGGCGAGGCGCGAGCGCTTTAGGCTTGAAGATCAAAGCCCCTCCCCTTCAGGGGAGGGGTTGGGGGTGGGGCAGTGCCGCAAACGCGCGCTCGCGGATAGGCCCCACCCCCACCCCTCCCCTGAAGGGGAGGGGCTGAAGTACAGAGATTAGAAAGTGTAGGGAATATCATGGCCAACGTAGCGGTGATCGGCGCCCAATGGGGCGATGAGGGCAAGGGCAAGATCGTCGACTGGCTCGCCGAGCGGGCCGATATCGTCGTGCGCTTCCAGGGCGGGCACAATGCCGGCCATACCCTCGTCGTCGGCGAGAAGGTCTACAAGCTCTCGCTGCTGCCCTCGGGCATCGTGCGCGGCACGCCGTCGGTGATCGGCAATGGCGTGGTGCTCGATCCCTGGGCGCTGAAGGCCGAAGTCGAGAAGCTGCGCGGCCAGGGTGTGGCGATCACCCCTGACACGCTCAAGATCGCCGACAATTGCGCGCTGATCCTGCCCTTCCACCGCGACCTCGACTCCTTGCGCGAGGATGCCTCGGGCGCCGGCAAGATCGGCACCACGCGGCGCGGCATCGGTCCGGCCTATGAGGACAAGGTCGGTCGCCGCGCGATCCGGGTGTGCGACCTCGCCCATCTCGACGCGCTCGACGCGCAGCTCGACCGGCTGACCGCGCATCACGACGCGCTGCGCGCCGGCTTTGGCGAACCGCCGATCGACCGCGCCGCACTGGTCGCCGAACTGCGCGAGATCGCCGGCTTCGTTCTGCAATTCGCCACACCCGCCTGGCGCATGCTCAACGAGGCGCGCGCAGCCGGGCGGCGCATCCTGTTCGAGGGCGCGCAGGGCGTGCTGCTCGACGTCGACCATGGCACCTATCCGTTCGTCACCTCGTCCAACACCGTGTCGGGCACGGCGGCGGCCGGTTCCGGCCTGGGCCCGGGCGCGGTCGGCTTCGTGCTGGGGATCGCCAAGGCCTATACGACGCGGGTCGGCTCCGGCCCGTTCCCGACCGAGCTCGACGATGCGATCGGCGAGGGCCTTGGCGCGCGCGGGCACGAGTTCGGCACCGTCACCGGGCGCAAGCGCCGCTGCGGCTGGTTCGATGCGGTGCTGGTGCGGCAATCGGCGGCGGTCGGGGGGATCACCGGCATCGCGCTGACCAAGATCGATGTGCTCGACGGCATGGACGAGGTGCGCATCTGCACCGGCTACACGCTGCGCGGCGAGACACTCGATTATTTCCCGTCGCACGCGGCCGATCAGGACGCGGTCGAGCCGGTTTACGAGACGATGCCCGGCTGGTCCGAATCGACCGCCGGGGCGCGCAGCTGGGCCGACCTGCCGGCCCAGGCGATCAAGTATATCCGCCGCATCGAGGAACTGATCCGCTGCCCGGTGGCGCTGGTCTCGACCAGCCCGGAACGCGAGGACACGATCCTGGTGCGGGATCCCTTCGCCGACTGACGCCCAAAAGGGGGGAAGCGACGTCAGCCGGCGTGGGCGCCGTTCTTATTGCGGCGTGCTGTGCTTCTTCTTTTTCTTGCCCGGCGCGGCAGTATCGGTCGACGCGGTGGCGGTGGCGCTGGCGTCGGGCGTCGCCGTTGCGTCGGGGGTGGGCGCCGCGGTCGGTGCCGGGCTGGCCGTCGCCGCGGGGTCGGTCGAGGGCGGCACCGGCGTGGTCTGCACCGGCGTGCCCGATGCTGGCGGGGTCGTGGTCTGCGCATAGGTCGCGCCGGAAATGCCGAGCAATAGGGTGCCCAGGCCGAGAACGAGGCTGGTCTTCATGGTCACAAACGGTCTCCCACTCACCCGGCGCCATCGCCGGGCTTCGGGGGTGCAAACGACCCATGGCGACAAACGGCACCACCGCTTATCGCTCGTTTACAACGGCTTCCGGACGAGTCGAGCCACAGGCGCGATGTCCCGTCGGAGCCATCGCGGTGCCTGCATCAATCGATCGGTCGTCGCGCCATCAACGCATGGCCGGGCCGATTGTGCCCTTCGCCGTGCCGTTATCCGCACTGGGCGCGGTGCAGCAGCGCCTGGTCGGCCAGCACCAGCGCGACCATCGCCTCGACCACCGGGGCGCCGCGAATGCCGACGCACGGGTCGTGCCGGCCCTTGGTCATGATCTCGGTCGCCGCGCCGCCGCGGGTGATCGTCTCGACCGGCGTCAGGATCGAACTGGTCGGCTTGAACGCCACGCGCACGCGGATCGGCTGCCCGGTCGCGATCCCGCCGGCGATCCCGCCGGCATGGTTGGCGAGGAATTCGGGGCCATCGGCGCCGGGGCGCATGGCATCGGCATTGTCCTCGCCGCGCAGCCGCGCCGCGTCGAACCCGTCGCCGATCTCGACGCCCTTGACCGCGTTGATGCTCATGCACGCGCTGGCCAGCTCGGCGTCGAGCTTGGCATAGAGCGGCGCGCCCCAGCCGGCCGGCACGCCGGTCGCCTCGCATGCGATCACCGCGCCGAGCGACGAGCCGGCCTTGCGCGCGCCATCGACCAGCGCCTCCCAGCGCGCGGCGGCGGCGGCATCGGGGCAGAAGAACGGATTGGCATCGATCTGCCCGGGATCGAAATTGGCCGGGTCGATCGCGTCGCCGCCGATCGCCTCGACCCAGGCGCGGATACGGACCTGCGGGATGACCAACCGCGCCACCGCGCCGGCCGCGACGCGCGACGCCGTCTCGCGCGCCGAGGAGCGCCCGCCGCCGCGATAATCGCGAAAGCCATATTTGGCGTCATAGGCGTAATCGGCATGGCCCGGGCGATAGGCCTGGGCGACCTCCGAATAATCCTTTGATCGCTGGTCGACATTGTCGATCATCAGGCTGATCGGCGTGCCCGTCGTCCTGCCCTCGAACACGCCGGACAGGATGCGCACCTGGTCGGGCTCCTGGCGCTGGGTGGTGAAGCGCGAGGTGCCCGGGCGGCGCTTGTCGAGGAACGGCTGGATATCCGCCTCGCCGAGCGCCAGCCCCGGCGGGCAACCGTCGACCACCGCCCCGATCGCGGGACCGTGCGACTCACCCCAGGTGGTGAAACGAAAGACGTGGCCGAAGCTGTTGAGGCTCATGATCGCTCTCTTCCCGCGACGCGCCCGTTTGTCCAGCCGGCGTTGCGCGCGTCGCCGCAGCCGGGCGCGCGCGCCCGGCGTGCCGGGCGGGAGGGAGATGCCTGAATTGGGTAATCATACGGAGGCGCGCGCGGCCTTGCGCAGCGATTTTCTTAACCGTTTCGGACCATATTCGGCCCCTGAAGAAAGGCACCCAAGCGTGACCCAGGGAAAAGGGCCTTTGCCCGAAGCCACCTATGTCGAACTGGTCGCCAGCCTGTTCTCGACGCTGCTGCCGACCGTGATCATGACAGTCTCGTTCACCGGCGTGGGGCTGCTGCTGGCCCATGACGCGCGGGACGGCGGGCTTCTCGCCATCACCATCGCCGGTATGATCATGGCGGCCGGCCGGCTCACCGTGCTGCTCCTGCACCGCACGCGCGCGACCGAGGATACGCTGACGCTGGCCGATGCCCGTCGCTTCGAACGGCGCTACGCGACGGCCTATATCGGCTTCGCGCTGGTGCTCGGCACCCTCGGCGCGCGCGGGTTTCTAGTCACGAGCCCGGCGGCGCACATGCTGATCGTCGGGCTGCTGTTCGGCTATGGCGCCGGCGTCGCGGCCGGCCTGTCGCTGAGACCGTGGATCAGCGTGCCCAGCATCCTGCTGGCGATCGTGCCGACCGCGCTGGTCGCGCTATGCTATGCCGACCCGGTCTATCGCGCCACCGGCGTGTTGTTCCTGCTGTTCCTCGGCGGCGGGGTGCAGAGCATGATCGCGCGCTATCGCTCGACCGCGCGGCATGTGACGATGCGGCGGCTGTTCGCGACACTCGCCCGGTCGGACCATCTGACCAGCCTGCCCAACCGCCTGTCGCTGCGCGAGCGCTTCGACGAGGTCGTCCGGCCCGAGGCCGCGAAGGGCATGATCGCGGTCCACTGCCTCGACCTCGACCGCTTCAAGCCGGTCAACGACCGCTACGGCCACCCGACCGGCGACGCGCTGCTCAAGGCGGTGTCGGAGCGGCTGCAGAGCCTGTTGCGGCGCAACGATTTCGCCGCCCGGCTCGGCGGCGACGAGTTCGTCGTCGTCCAGACCACCCTGGCGCATGAGGGCGAGGCGGAGATGCTGGCGCGCCGCATCGCGCGGACCATCGCCCAGCCTTATTCGATCAACGGTCACGAGATCGTGATCGGCACCAGCATCGGCTATGCGCTGTCGACCACCGGCGGCAACAGTCTGGACCAGCTGATGGCGCAGGCCGACGAGGCGCTCTGCGCGATCAAGCGCAACGGCGGCGGCATCGCGCCCTATCGCAAGGGCAAGGCGCAGGACGATCTGCGGCTCAGCGCCTAGACCGTCGGGCCGGCAGGGCCGGTATGACAAAATTCGCCTGGCCATTTCCTCGCCAGGCGCGGCTGACAAGGGCGGCGCGCGCCATGGCGGGCGCGGCCCGGCCGGGTAATTTTGTCAGGGGTCGTCGGCGGGCCTTCAGGACGGGCTGGCGTGCAGCTCGGCGAAACCGCTGAAATAGGCGCGGAGCACCGGATCGGTCAGCGGCTCGATCAGCGCGGCGACGCTCAGCGGCACCGATATCTGATTGCCCGCGTGGCCGCCGAGCTGATATCCCATCGACCAGCCGGCAAAGGCGCGCTCGGTGATCGGCCCGTGGGCCAGTTGCACGATCGCGAAGTGAACCGGGTTGCGGCGGATGCGCTCGAACGTCTCCGCCACCGCGGCACTTGGCCCTTCCATCGCCTGAAGGAAGCGCCGCCCGCCGACCACCAGCAGGCCGGTGATGCCGGCCGCCGCGTTCCTGCGGCGCGCGCCGAGCAGGATCGCGTCGAGCTGCGGGCCGGACGGCTGGGCGCGGGCCGTGCTGATATAGACCAACCGATGCATGCCGACCTCCGGATCGTCGCCGCGAAGGCCCTGTCTTAAGAGGAGCGCCGCTAAGCCGTGTTTAAGGCCGCCTACCGTAGAATTACGAGGGTGCCGCCCGGCCGGCGATGGTTAGCGCGATCTTAACCATCTAGGACCGATACCGGCTGCCGACGACGGCCGGGGGAATTGCCGATCATCGCCGTCGCGGATCGGGAGGCCATGCACGTCCTTTTCTACCTGCCGGTGGTCACGCCATGGTGGTTCGACAAGATCGTCGCGCCGATCATCCGCGCCGCCGCGCGTGACGCGCAGGTCAGCGTGCTGGTGCCGCCCCTGTGGCGCGGCACGGGCATCGGCGCGGCACAACTCGCCGCCTGTGCCGATCTCGAGACGGTCGACTGGTACATTCTCGACGGCGACGACCATCCCCGCCTGCGCGTCTCCGCCGCCGGCGAGGACGCATTGTTCGCGCTGGTCGAGCAGATCAACGCCGACATCACGCTATGCCGCAGCGCCGATCTCGACAGCGCGGCGCGCTTTCCCGGTATCGTGCGCTTCATCATGGAGGGCGCGGCCCCGCCCTTCGCCACCGATCCCACCGCGGCCTGGCTTGCCGAGACGCTGTTCGATCATGCGATGATGCCCAGGCTCGCGCCGCCGCGCCGTGCCGCACTCGACGCGGCGTTTCGGCCGCGCTGGGATGCCGCGCACGCGCGCTTCGCCCGCGCCGACCGGCACGCGTTCCTCGACGCCGCCGGCCTGCCGCGCGACAAGCGCCTGATCGCGCTGCCGCTCGAATATGAGCATCCCGAGATGTTCTTCGGCCAGCACAATGTCTTCGCCAGCAATATCGCGCTGGTGAACCACCTCGCCGAACAACTCGACGAGGACAGCGTGCTGGCGGTGACCAACCACCCGCTCAACGAGCGACATTGCGACAATGGCCCGCTCCTCGCGACGATCGCCGCGCATGGCGGCAAGGTCCGCCTCGTCGGCGCGACCCGCACGCCGGGCGACGCGACGATGCTGCTCGCGAAGCATTGCGCCGGCATGGTCGTCGGCAATTCGAAGAGCTTTGCCGGCTGCGCCTTTTTCAGCACGCCGATGCTGCGCCTGTCGCGCTTCCGCACCGGCGGCTGGATGCACGCTTATGACGACGTCGCCGCCTTTGTCGCCGCGCTGCGCGACAGCACCGCCCGCGCCGCCGACCAGGCCGACGCGCTGAGCTGGTTCGCCTTCCATTTGCTCGACCGCATGTTCGATCCGGCCGACCCGGCCCTTAACGCGGCCGCCCTTGCCGATCGCGCCGCGTGCCGCGCCGCCGATGCGCTGAGGGCCGCGGCATGATCCGGCGCCGCCACCAGGGAGACGCCCGCCATGTATGATCTCGCCGTTATCGTGCCGGTCAGGCGCGGCAGTTCGCGTATCGCCAACAAATCGATGCTGCCGTTCGGCGGCGCCGACTCGCTGATCGAATGGAAGCTCGCCCAACTGGTCAAGGTGATCGACCCGGCGCGCATCTATCTCAGTTCCGAGGACGACGAATTCCTCGCTTTGGCCGACCGCTTCGGCGTGTCGCGCCACAAGCGCGCGCTGCGGCTGGCACGCGACCATGTCGCGCCGTTCCGCGACGTCATCACCGGCATCGTCCGCGACATCCCCCATGCGCACATCGCCTGGTGCACCGTGGTCTGCCCGCTGATGTCGCCGCAGGAATATCTCGACGCCTTCCGCGCCTATCATGACGCGGTGATCGACGGCGATCATGACTCGCTGGTCGGGGTGAACCTGCTCAGGGAATATTTCTGGGCCGACGGCCGCTCGCTCAACTACCGGGCGACGCGCGACCACACCATCTCGCAGGAACTGCCCGACTGGTTCAAGGTCACCAACAGCATCTATATGTGCGCCAAGCGCGAGATATTGCGGCGCGAATATTTCATCGGCGACAGCCCGGTCATGGCGCAGCTCTCCAAGCTGGCCGGCGTCGATATCGACTATATCGAGGACTATCGCATCGCCCGCGCGCTGCACGCCGTCTATGCCGAGGACGGCCTCGACGCGGTCGACCCCGCCACCCTGATCGACTGGAGCCGCGATGCGCACCCTCTCCCCATCGCGATATGAGTGCGTCTTCTTCGATTTCGACGGCGTGATCGCCGATTCGGTCGATGCCAAGATCATGGCGTTCGGCGAGCTGTACCGCGAGTTCGGCCCGGCGGTGCGCGCCGCGGTGATGGCCTATCAGCGCGCCGTGCCGGGCGAGACGCGGTTCGACAAGATCCCCAAATTCCACCGCGAGCTGCTCGGCATCACACTTTCCCCCGCCGAGATCACCCATTGGTGCGACCGCCTGTCCGACATCGTGCTCGACGAGGTGGTGGCGAGCCCACTACTGCCCGATGTGCCCGAGATCCTCACGCTGCTGCGCGACCAGGGCGTGCCGGCGCATATCGTCTCGGGCACGCCGCATGACGAGTTGCAGGTGATCGTCGACCGCAAGGGGTTGCGCGCCTTCTTCGCCTCGGCGCGCGGTGCGCCGCAAAAGAAGCACGTCATCGTCGAGGACATCCTCGCCGCCGAGGGCCTGGCGCGCGATCGCTGCCTGTTCGTCGGCGACGCGATGACCGACCATGACTGCGCGCGGGCGTGCGGACTCGATTTTCTCGGCCGCATCGATCGCGGGCGGAACCCGTTTCCCGACGGCACGCTGGTGGTGGAGCGGCTCGGCGAGGTGTTCCTCCCGCAGCGCGAGGCGCGGCGCGCGGCCTGACGGCGATCGGCGGTCTCACTTACAATGTACGGTGAATATCCGTACATTACCCATCTGCCGAGTGAGATTTCGATGCCCCAATCCTCCAGCCGGTCCGCCCGGATCGAAGCCCGAATAGCCCCCGACGTGCTGGCCGCCGTCAAGCGCGCCGCCGAGATCGAGGAGCGCAGCGTCGGTGACTTCATGGTCGATGCCGCGCGCCTGGCGGCGGAGCGGACCATCGAGGAAGCGCAGATTATCCGCTTGTCGCTGACCGACCAGCAGCGCGTCGTCGCGCTACTGGGCAAGCCTCCAGTTCCGTCGCCGGCTGGAACGCGCAACACGGGCGCATCGTGATCTGATCGACGAGAGCGAAGCCTCCGAATCCGGCATCCCCGCGATGGAAGCGCATGATGATCCTGATCGGCCAATTTGATTCGCCCTTCGTCCGCCGGGTCGGCATCGCGCTCGCGCTCTACGACATGCGCCACGAGCATTACCCCTGGTCGACCTTCGGCGATGGCGCGCGGATCGCGGCGTATAATCCGCTGCGCCGCGTGCCGACGCTGGTGCTCGACGACGGTACCGCGCTGATCGAGAGCAATGCGATCCTCGACCATCTCGACGAGCAGGTGGGCGAGGCGCGTGCGCTGTTCCCGCGCGGCGGGCCGGCGCGGCGCGAGGCGCTGCGCGTCGCGGCGCTCGCCTCGGGGCTCGCCGACAAGGCGGTCAGCCTGGTCTATGAGCGCGTCCTCCATGCCGAACCCTCGGCGGCGTGGATCGAACGTTGCCGCACCCAGATCAACGAGGTGGTCCGCCTGATCGAGGCCGAGCGCGCCGCGCGTGCGACGCCCTATTGGCAAGGCGAGGCGATCGGCCATGCCGACATCATGCTGGCCTGCGCGCTGCGCTTCCTCGGCGAGGCGCATCCCGGCCTGGTCGACGCCGCGACCATCCCGGCGCTGACCGCGCATTGCGCCCGTTGCGAGGCGCTGCCGGCGTTCGTGGCGGTGCGGCAGGTGTTCGTGCCACCGGCGTGAGGGGGCTGGGGCTGGCCGCGTTCGCCTGTCACCTTTGGCGATAGTGCACGCCACGGCGATATTCGGCGCGCACGAACGCTTCGACGATGCATTCCCTCGCGTTGACGCTTACTTCCCCTCTCCCCTCGGGGGAGAGGGAGGGACCCACTCGGCGTAGCCGAGTGGGAGGGTGAGGGCATCGGCAATGACCACGGCAACGCCGTCGAGATTCCGCATCACCTCATCATTCGAAAAACGGATCACCCTGAACCCCTCGGCCGCGAGCCATGCGGTGCGACGCGCATCATAACCCTGCTGATGCGCGTGGCTGTCGCCATCGACCTCGATGACCAATTTCGCCTCGGCGCAGAAGAAGTCGACCAGGAACGGGCCAAGCCAGCTTTGCTTGCGGAATTTGGCGTTGCTGATCTGGCGATTGCGGACGACGTGCCACAGGCGCTTTTCCGGTTCGGTCATATTGCGTCGCATCTCGCGCTGGAATGTCAGCGCTTCGATGCCGGGTGGTCGTTTCATCCCCTCACCCTCCCATGCTGCGCATGGGCCCCTCCCTCTCCCCTTCAGGGAGAGGGTATTCACACCAGCGCGATATCCGGCGCGTCCTCGGCCTTCATGCCGATGACATTGTAGCCGGCATCGACATGGTGGGTCTCGCCGGTCACGCCGCTCGCCAGGTCGCTGAGCAAATAGAGGCCGGCGCCGCCGACATCCTCGATCGTCACGTTGCGCTTGAGCGGCGAGTTGAGCTCGTTCCATTTGAGGATCAGGCGGAAGTCGCCGATGCCCGAGGCGGCGAGCGTCTTGATCGGGCCGGCGGAGATGGCGTTGACGCGGATATTGTCGCGGCCGAGATCGACCGCGAGATATTGCACGCTGGTCTCCAGCGCGGCCTTGGCCACGCCCATCACGTTGTAATGCGGGATGACCTTTTCGGCGCCATAATAGCTGAGCGTCAGCAACGACCCGCCGTTCGGCATCATCGCCGCGGCGCGCTTGCACACCGCGACGAACGAATAGACCGAGATGTTCATCGTCATCAGGAAGTTTTCGAGGCTGGTGTCGACATAGCCGCCGCGCAGCTCGTTCTTGTCGGAAAAGCCGATCGCATGGACGACGAAGTCGATCGTCGGCCATTCCCTGGCGAGATTGGCGAAGGTCGCGTCGAGCGCCGCCATGTCGGACACGTCGCAATCGAACAGCCGCGCGACGCCCAGTTCCTCGGCGAGCGGGCGGACGCGCTTCTCCATCGCCTCGCCCTGGTAACTGAACGCCAGTTCCGCCCCCGCCTCGGACAGCTTCTTCGCAATCCCCCATGCCAGCGAACGATCATTGGCGAGCCCCATGATGAGCCCGCGCTTTCCTGCCATCAAACCCGTCACGCCGTCGTCCCTTGCAGCCTGTTGCGCCCCTCTACCCCGAGCTGGTCGCCTTCCGCCAGTGCCGCGTTGAGTTCCGCGCCGATCGTCAGGCCGAGCCCGATGATATAGAAGAACAACAGGGCGACGATCACCCCGGCGAGCGAGCCATAGGTCAGGTCGTAGCGGAAGGTGCGGTCGAGCAGCACCGGCAATATCGCGGTCGCGCCGACCCACCACAAGGTGGTGAACAGCGCGCCGGGCCATTTGCGGCAGCGGCTGTAGCGGTATTTTGACGGGGTCACCGAATAGAACAGCGCATAGAGCGCGCCGAACATCACCACGCCGGGCACCAGCCGCGACAGGCCGATCCAGCCGGCCATGTCGGACGCGCCGGGCAGCACGCGATAGATGAATTCCTGCACGCCGAGCAGCACGCCCTGCAGCAGCAGCGAGACGAGCGCGAGGATCACCGACAGGATGATCACCAGCATCGAGCTCAGCCGGTAATGCCAGAAGGGCCGGGTGAAGGTGACGCCATAAGCGCGGCGGAAGATGTCGCGCAGCGTCTCGACGAAGCTGCCGACCGTCCATAGCCCGACCAGCCCGCCGACCCATAACAGCCCGCCGGTGCGCGCGGCGAGGACGTCGGCGATCGGCTTGCGCAACAGGTCGGCGACGTCGCTCGGCAAGGCGTGGAGAAAGGCGCTGACGGCCTGCGCCGCCTCGCCATGCTGGCCGAACAAAGAGGCGATCGCCGCGGCGAGGATGAAGAAGGGAAAGACCGTCAGCAGCGCGAGATAGGCGAGGTTGCCGGCATACATGAAGCCATCGTTGAACACGCCGACCGCGACGCGGCGGATCACCGCCCAGGCGATGCTCGCCGGCGCCATCCAGCCGGTCGGATGCGCGGGGACGGCGGCCGTCTCGGGATGCTTCGCCCGCTCCTCGGGGGATTGTGGCGAAACGTCCTGCATGCAGGGTCAGAACCTACCAGGGACGAGGATCGAGACAGGCTTGTCCGGGATGCTGTGGGAGGAGGATCGCGAAAAGCGGGCTGCGTAGCCCGGTTGAGCGGTCCGACGCGCCACAGCGCCCGGACAAGCCTGCCCCGAAGGGGTGGGACGAAAAGGGCCGCTGGCGCGGTCGGGCGCTTGCCAGATACTCCCGGTATCTGGCTGCGCGCCCTCCCTCCCAGCGACCCTTTTCGTCTCCATCTCGACCTCGTCCTTGGTAGGTTCTGACCCCGGCTCAGACGCCCAGGCTAGCGCGCGGGTTCCCCTTGTCGCGGCCGGGCCAGTGCTGCACGAATTCGGTCAGCGCCGCGTCGTCGGCGGGGAGGTCGACCATCAGCGTGACGAGCTGGTCGCCGCGCGTGCCGTCCTTCTTGTGAAAGCCGCGCCCGCGCATCCGCAAGACCTTGCCCGAGGTGGTTCCCTTGGGCACGCTGAGCATCACCGCGCCCTCGACCGTCGGCACCTTGACGCTGGCGCCGAGCACGGCTTCCGACAGCGACACCGGCAGATCGAGCCGCACATCGTCGCCATCGCGGGTGAAGATGCGGTGCGGCTGGATGTTGATCGTGACGATCCCGTCGCCCGCCCCGCCCGGGCCGGGCTGGCCCTTGCCGGCGAGCCGCATCTGCGTGCCGTTCTCGAGATTGGCGGGGAGCTTGAGGTCGATCGTCTTGCCGTCGGCGAGGGTGATGCGCTGCGTCTTCAGCGTCGCGGCATCGACGAACGGGACGGTCAGCCGATAGGCGACGTTGGCGCCCTTGGGCTGCGCCTGCTTGCGGCCGAAGCCGCCGAAGCCGCTGGCGAAACCACCGCCGCCGCGCCCGCCGGAAAACAGCCCCTCGAACACGTCGCCGAGATCGGGCGCGCCCTCGAACTCGAATCCGCCCGCGCCGCCGCCGGGGCCTGGGCGAAAGCCGCCGGTGCCGCCGCCGAAACCGCCCTGCCCGCCACCGAAGCCGAACGGCGCGGCCGGATTGCCATCGCCGTCGATCTCGCCGCGATCGAAGCGCGCGCGCTTGTCCTTGTCGGTCAGCAGGTCATAGGCGTTGGTGACCTGGCTGAACTTCTCGGACGCCTTGGGATTGTCCTTGTTCTTGTCGGGATGGAGCTCCTTGGCGAGCTTGCGATACGCCTTCTTGATGTCCGCCTCGCTCGCGGTACGCGCCACACCCAGAATCTGATACGGATCGGCCATTATTGCCCCGGTTGAAAAGTCTCGCCGCTATGTGGGGGATCGGCGGGGCGAGTGCAAACTCTCCGGCAGCCTCATATGATATTCCGGTCGCGCGCCTGTGCATTGCACCGCGATGCGGCGCGCTTATGATCGTTGCGGATAGGGAGGATCAGGCGTGCGTGAAGATGCCACAGGAGGGTCGACAAATCCGATCGCGGCTCACTCGTGGCAACTTGAGCGCATTGCTGAGGGCGTCGCCGCAGCGCGGAAGGGTCAGACCCTACCTATCGACGAGGTATTGCGTGCTATCGCGTCGAGGCATGGCTGGGCACGTTAACCGGCAGAGCGCAACCATGAAGAAGATTGGTTCGCGCGGAGGCGCAGAGACGCGGAGGTTTTTCGCGGCGCTGAAACCGCCCGACCCGGAGCGCAAGAATCTCGGCAGGCGCTGTCATTCTCTTTGGAGAAAGAAAATCTCTGCGCCTCTGCGCCTCTGCGCGAACAATATGGTGTGCGTGCTCGCGGGACGCTGGATGCCGGAACGCGTCCGGCATGACGGTTGGGCGATCGACCGGCGCCTAAGCCGCCACTTCCTCCAGCGGCGCCATCGACCGACAGCGTCATCTTTTCCGCGTTTACGCCCAGCATCAATGCGCGGGATTCTTTTGTGATATCTTATAAGATGTGATATCTTGCGAGATATGATGAGAGTCGTGCTCGATACCGATGTCATCGTCACGGCGCTGAGGAGCCTGGACGGCGGCAGCAATGCGGTGTTGCGCGAAGTGGCGCATGAACGGCTGACCCCGTTGGTCACGCCCGCCCTGTTCCTGGAATATGAGGCGGTGCTGAAACGGCCCGAGCAGCGGCTGGCGCACGGCTTGGGATTGAAGGATATCGATCGCTTCCTGGCCGCTTTCGCGAGTACGTGCACGGCGGTCGAAGTGAGCTTCCAGTGGCGACCTCAGCTGACGGACGCCAATGATGAAATGGTGCTGGAAGCTGCGATCAATGGACGAGCCGATGCGCTCGTCACGCACAATATACGTGATTTCGCGCGTGGCGCGGAGCGTTTCGGCCTTCGGGTGATGCAGCCGGGCATGTTGTTGAAGGAGTTAAGGTCGTGAGCAAGGCATCCTATCCCCTCAAGCTACCGGCGTCAGTGAAGGCGGCGGCGGCGCGGCTCGCCAAGGAAGACGGCGTGTCGCTGAATCAATGGATCTCGGTGGCAATCGCGCAGAAGATCGGCGTGGTCGAGACGGCGGCCGACTTCCTCAATCGCCGGGCCGGATCGGCGCGACCGCTGGACATGCTGCCTTTTCTTGACGGAGCGAAGCGCGAGACGCCGCCAGCGGGCGACCAGCTGGACTGAGTATCGCCGCCTAACCCGCCACTTCCTCCAGCGGCGCCACATCGACCGACACGGTCATCTTCTGCGCGCCCGCGCCCAGCACCACGCCGTCGATCGGGGCGATCTCGCCATAGTCGCGGCCGATCGCCATGATGATGTGGTCGCCGGCCATCCAGATGCCGTTGGTCGGGTCGACGCCGACCCAGCCGCGTTCCGGCCCGCACCACAGCAGCACCCAGGCATGGGTCGCGTCGGCGCCGACGAGGCGCGGCTGGCCGGGCGGCGGGATGGTGCGGATATAGCCCGAGGCGTAAGCTGCGGGCAGACCGGCGGCGCGCAGGCCGGTGATCATGATCTGGGCGAAATCCTGGCACACGCCGCCGCGCTTGACGAACGCCTCGTGCGGCGAGGTGTCGACTAAAGTCGCCTCGGCGTCGAAGGTGAATTCGTCCTGGATGCGGTGCGCCAGCGCGATCGCCGCGTCGAGGCTGGGCCGGTCGGGGTCGAGGTCCCGCGCGCACCACGCCGCGATATCGCGGTCGAGCGGGATCAGCGGCGAGGGGAAGAGGTAATTGGCCGGGCCGGCCGGCGACGGATCGCGGCTGACGCGCGCGGCGGCGGCGACCTCGGCCAGGGTGGGATCGTCGGGCGACGGCATCGGCACGAGCCGGTCGACGACGACACGCGACACGCTCTCGATGGTCAGCTGGCGCACCGGCTCCTCGATCACCAGCCGGGTGACATTGGCCAGCCCGGCCTCGGCCCGCGCCGGATGGGTGCGGCCCGAGGGCGCGATGGTCAGGCGATAGCTTTCCAGCGTCTGGCCCGACCAGATGATCGGCTTCAGTCGCAAATTGCAGCGCGCGAACTTGACCGCGCCGCCATAATCGAACCGGGTGACGTGGCGGATGTCGTAGATCATCGCGCGGATGTGCTCCTGCGGAAGCAGGAGCCCAGGGTTTCAGGCGCAACGCTGGCGGCCCTGGGTTCCTGCTTCCGCAGGAACACGGGGTGAAGGGAGCGTGGGCGGATCATGCCAGCGTAAGCCCGCCGGCGCGCAGGGGTTCCGCGCCCTGCAGGAAATAGCGGTGCGCGATGGCGTCTGACAAAGCGTAGAGCTTGCGCTCGATATCGCCGAGCAGCGCCTCGTCGAGCGCCTGCGCGCTGGTCGCGGCGAGCTGCGCGGCGAGCGCCGTAGCCTGGGCCTGTTGCGGCTCGTCCATGCCGTCGTCGCCGAGCACCGGGAGCGCCGCGAGATGGTCGCGGAGGCGCTCGACCTGGAACGCCATCGAGCGTGGATTGCCCGGATCGAGCGCGAGCAAATCGACCACCGGTACGCGCGCGATGCCGGTGAGATAGCGCTGGCGATAGCTGATCTGGCTGTCGGCGAGGTCGAGCAGGGTCGACAGATCGTCGCCGCTGGCCTGCGGCATGCCGAAGCCGCGCAGCATCCGCGCCATGGTCGCGGCACGCTCGACGCGGCGGCCGAGGTCCATGAAGCGCCACGCCGCCGTCCGGCTCATATGCTCGGCCGACAGGCCGGACAGCGCGGCATAGCGGCGTTGCAGCGTGCCGGTGCGATCGAGCAGGCCGCCGCGCGTCGGGAAGGGCGCGTCGAGCAGGTGCACCATGTCGGCGGCGAGCCGGTCGCGCGAGCCCTGGCCGATGCCGCGCGCGATGCGGTTGATCGCGCGCACGCTCTGGCCCTCATCGCCCTCCAGCGCGGCGCGGGCGAAGGCGGCGAGATCGGCGCGGCGCAGCGACGGCGGATGCAGCGCGCCGCCGACCGCGACGATCAGCCCGACCAGCCGCCCGACCGTGTCGGGCGCGAGCGCCGCGCCGGCATCGACGTCGATCGAATTGCCGAGCATCACGCGGATCACGCCGAGCAGCGCCTCGCCACGCTCGAGATACCGCCCGAGCCAGTAGAAATTGTCGGCGACGCGGCTCGGCAGCGTGCCGGGGTTGCGCCGCACGTGCAGCGTGTCAGGCGGCGGCAGCAGCGACACCTGGTCGACCGAGGCGCCGCCATGGATCGCGACATCGGCCGACCAGCTGCCCTCGCCCATGAAGGCGGCGCGATCGTCGACATGCTCGCCGATCCGCGCGAGGCCGCCGGGCAGCACGGTCCAGCCGCCATCGGCGCCGCGCGCGGCGAACACGCGCAGCGTGAAGGGGCGCGCGGCGAGCTGGTCGTCGGCGACCACCGGCATGGTCGACAGGCGCACCATCTCCTGCCCGACATAATCCTGCGGGCGGCGCGCCATGTCCTCCAGCAAGGCGGCGCGCGCGGCGCCGGTGATCTCGGCGCCGTGCACCGGCGCGTTGCCCGGCAGGCCGAGCGGCGGCACGCCGAACGCCGGGCCGATCAGCATATTGTCGAAATCCTCCGTGACGCGCGCGCGCTCGGCATCGCCGCCGCACCACCAGGTGGCGATGTTGGGCAGCAGCAGGTCGGTGCCGAGCAACCGGGTGGCGAGGCGCGGCAGGAAGGCGCCGAACGCCGGCGATTCTAGCACGCCGACGCCGGGCATGTTGGCGACCGCGACATTGCCGGCGGCGATCGAATCGATCAGCCCGGGCACGCCGATGCCGGAATGCGAATCGAACGCCAGCGGATCGAGCAGGCGCGGGTCGAGCCGGTTCCACAGCGCGTCGATCCGCTTCAGCCCGCCGATCGTGCGGACATAGAGCTTGTCCTCCAGCGCGGCGAGATCGGCGCCTTCGACCAGCAGCAGCCCGAGATAGCGCGCGAGATGCGCCTGTTCGGCATAGCTCGGGTTGAGCCGGCCGGGGGTCAGCAGGCCGATGCGCGGATCGGAGCGGCGGCACGCCGCGGCGAGCCCGGCGCGGAAGGCGGCAAAGAACGGGGCGTGGCGCTCGATGTTGAGCCGGCCCTGCAGGCTGCCCAACGCGCGCGAGATGGCGAGGCGGTTTTCCAGCGCATAGCCGGCACCGGCCGGGGCGCGCAGATGATCCGCCAGCACGCGCCACTCGCCGGTCGGCCCGCGCCCGAGATCGACCGCGATGAAGTGCAGGTGATGCCCGCCGGGCGGCACCAGCCCGCCCAGCGGCCGCAGATAGAAGGGACTGCCGCCGAGCAGCGCCGCCGGGATATGGCCGCGCTCGACCAGATGGGCGTCGCCATAGAGATCGGCGAGGATCGTTTCGAGCAGCTCGGCGCGCTGGCGGATGCCGGCGGCGATGCCGGCCCATTCGCCGCTCCCGATCAGCAGCGGGACGGGCGAGAGCGGCCAGGGGCGCTCCTCATTCTCGCCGATGATGCGGAAACCGGTGCCGATATCGGCGGCATGGCGCTGCACCCGCTCGCGCGCATTGGCGAGATCCTCGCCGGCGATGGCGACGATTTCCTCGAACACCGCGGCCCAGGCGGGATCGTCACGCCCGGCGCACAGCACGTCGCCGCGCTGCTCACGCGCGCAGTAATCGGCGATCCAGCGCGCGGCATGGGTCGCGGGGTCGAGCAAGGAAGGCGCGGCAATGGTGGCCATCGACGGTCGGAAGTCTCCCCTTGGGGGTTCGTCTCGACCACAATCCCTTCGCGGGTGCAACAAAGGAATGCCGGGCACGCGCCGGGCACGGGTCAGATTCGCCTGTCGCCGGGATAGGCGAACAGCAGGTCGCTGCCCAGCTCGGCCTGGATCTCGCAGCGGCCGGTGACGGTGAGGCATTCGCCGGCGCGGAAGGCGACGCCGTCGGCGACCCCCTCGCCCGCCAGCGGCACGAGCCAGCCCGTCATCCCCACGGGCAGCGCCACGACGCGGTGGCCCGCCGGCCAGCGTTCGAGCACGAATTTCGGCCCCTCGGCGAGGATCGCGCGATCGTCGCCGGCCGGCGCGGGCGCCGGCAGCGGCACGAACGGCACCGGATCGGAGACCGCGACGCCGGCGTCGAGATGCAGCTCGCGGTCGCTGCCATAATCATAGAGGCGATAGGTCAGGTCGACATTCTGCTGCACCTCGACCAGCGTCAGGCCGGGGCCGATGGCGTGGATGACGCCGGCCGGCGAATAGATGAAGTCGCCGGCCTTGACCGGTTTCCAGTCGAGCAGATGCTCGATCGACCCGTCGAGCGCGGCGGCGCGCAGCGCTTCCTTCGTCATCGGCGCCCTGGTGCCGAGCGCGATGGTGGCGTGCGGCTCGGCGGCGAGAATCACCCAGGCCTCGTCCTTGCCGCGCGGATAGCCGGCGGCGCGCGCGGCTTCATCGTCGGGATGGACCTGGACCGACAGCTTCTCGCTGGTGAAGAGATATTTGATCAGCAGCTCGGGCTCGCCGGCATGCGGGGTCTGGAACCACACCTCGCCGACCTTCGCGCCGCCCGGCGCGGGATCGGCGAAACCGGGCCACAAATGGCTGCGGCCCCAGGGTTTCTCGACGCGCTTGGTGGCGAGCAGGGTGGCGGGCATTGAGGGGGTACTCCGTGGGGCTGAGGGAACGGTAGCCCGAACGTGCGGCGCGCGCCAAGTATCCCCCGCCACCCGTACCTCCCCGGCACGGGGAGGGGGGACCATCCGCAGGATGGTGGAGGGGCTGGCCTGGCGGGGCCGCGCCTGTTCCGGGGCGGCGCCTCATTGTGGCAGCCGGACCGTGCCGCCTGCCGCACGCTCCCGTTCGACCAGCCCCTCGACCGCGCTGCGCGCGGTCCCCCTCCCCGTTCCGGGGAGGTATTGTGGGTGGCCGGCGCTACCGGTGCGTTCGCCGCAGGTCAGGCAAACGCGCCCTTGTCGAGCGAGGCCTGGGCACCCCCGACCAGCCCCTCCACCAGCTTCGCTGGTCCCCCTCCCCGTTCCGGGGAGGTACGGGTCGCGTCGCGGAACGCAGCGCAGAATAACCATTGTTCGGCGACGCGACCCTGCGCTAAGGATGCCGGCGATGCGTATCCCCCTGTCACGTTCGATCGCGCTCGCGCTCGTCGCCGCCTCCATCCTGCCGATCGCCGGCTGCGCCTCGCGCGGTGGCAAGGGCAAGTCCGACCTGCCTTATGTCGCGCGCGACGTGGGCACGCTGTACAGCGCGGCGCGCAAATATCTCGACCAGGGCAATTACAAGCTCGCCGCCGCCCTGTTCGACGAGGTCGAACGCCAGCATCCCTATTCGATCTGGGCGCGCCGCGCGCAGATCATGAGCGCGTTCAGCTATTATCTGGCGCATGATTATACCAACTCGATCCAGTCGGCGCAGCGCTTCATCTCGGTGCATCCCGGCAACCGCGACGCGCAATATGCCTATTATCTCGTCGCATTGGGCTATTACGAGCAGATCAGCGACGTCACCCGCGACCAGAAGATCACCCAGCAGGCGCTCGACGCGCTGGGCGAGCTGACGCGGCGTTACCCCAATTCCAAATATGCCGCCGATGCGCGATTGAAGATCGACCTGGTGCGCGACCATCTCGCCGGCAAGGAAATGGAAGTCGGCCGCTTCTACGAGACGCGCGGCCAGTGGCTCGCCGCGACCTTGCGCTTCCGCAAGGTGGTGGACGATTACCAGACCACGACGCACGTGCCCGAGGCGCTGATGCGCCTGACCGAGACCTATCTCGCGCTCGGCGTGCCGGACGAGGCGGAGAAGGCGGCGGCGGTACTCGGCGCCAACTATCCCGGCTCGCAATGGTATGAGCATGCCTACAAGCTGATGCAGCAGCATCCGGCCAAGCCGCTGGCGGTGGCCACGGCCGGCGCGATCGTGACGCCGGGCGCGCCCGCCACCCAGGGCAGCGACGTGCCCAAGAAGCTGCCGAAGCCGGCGGATTCCCCGCCCGGCAAGTGACGCAAGGCTGATCGCGCGACATGCTCACCGCGCTGGCCATTCGCGATGTGGTGCTGATCGAGGCGCTGGACCTGGAGTTCGGCGCCGGGCTCGGCGTGCTGACCGGCGAGACCGGGGCGGGCAAGTCGATCCTGCTCGATGCGCTGGGCCTGGCGCTCGGCGCGCGGGGCGAGGCATCGCTGGTGCGGCAGGGCGCGACCCAGGCGGTGGTGACGGCGAGCTTCGACGAGCCGCATGTCGATGGGCCGATCGCCGCGCTGCTCGCCGAGAACGGGCTCGACGTCGAACCGGGCGAGCCGCTGATCATCCGCCGCATCGTCAAGGCCGATGGCGGCAGCCGCGGCTTCGTCAACGACCAGCCGGCGTCGGCCGCCTTGCTGCGCGATCTCGCCGCGCATCTGGTCGAGATTCACGGCCAGCACGACGATCGCGGCCTGCTCAACCCGCGCGGCCACCGCGCGCTGCTCGACAGCTTCGGACGGATCGACACCGCCGCCACCGCCCAGGCCTATCGCGCATGGCGCGCGGCGAGCGACGCGCTGGCCGCCGCGCGCGCCGAGCAGGACAGCGCCGACCGCGACCGCGACTGGCTGGAACATGCCGTGGGCGAACTGACCGCCTTCGCGCCCGAACCGGGCGAGGAGGAGGTGCTCGCCACGCGCCGCGCCGCCATGCAGCGCGGCGAGAAGATTACTGGCGATCTGCAGACCATCGCCGAGCTGCTCGAGGGATCGGAGGGTGGCCTCGCGCGGTTGCGCCAGGCGGCGCGCGCGCTGGAGCGCGTGGCGGGCGACCATGAGGCACTGGGCGAGGCACTCGCGGCGATCGACCGCGCAATCAACGATGGCGCGCTGGCGCAGGACAAGGTCGATGCCGCGGCCGAGGCGCTGGCGTTCGACCCGGCACAACTCGAGGCGGACGAGACGCGGCTGTTCGAGCTGCGCGCTTTGGCCCGCAAGCACCGCGTCCAGCCCGACGAGCTTGCCGCGCTGGCCGGCGAACTCGCCGCGAAACTGGCGCGGATCGAGAGCGGCAGTGCCGGCATCGCGGCGCTGGAACGTACCGTGCGCGAGGCGGCGGCGGCCTATGACAAGGCGGCCGACGCGCTGAGCGCGGCGCGGGCGGCGGCGGCCAAGCGGCTCGACGCCGCGGTGAAAAGCGAGCTCGCGCCGCTCAAGCTCGACGCGGCGCGCTTCGCCACGGTGATCGCGCCGCTGCCGGCGGAGAGCTGGTCGGCGGCGGGCAAGAACCGGGTCGAGTTCGAGATCTCGACCAACCCCGGCGCGCCGTTCGCGCCGCTGGTCAAGATCGCCTCGGGCGGCGAATTGTCGCGCTTCATCCTCGCGCTGAAGGTCGCGCTGGCCGAGCAGGGCGGCGCGGCGACGATGATCTTCGACGAGATCGATCGCGGCGTCGGCGGGGCGGTCGCCTCGGCGATCGGCGAACGGCTGGCGCGGCTGGCCGGGGGCACGCAATTGCTCGTCGTGACGCACAGCCCGCAGGTCGCGGCACGCGGCGCCCATCACCTGCTGATCGCCAAGAGCCATGACGGCATTGTCACCCGCACCGGCGTGGTGGCGCTCGACGAGGCGCAGCGCCGCGAGGAAATCGCGCGCATGCTGTCGGGCGCGACGATCACCGACGAGGCGCGCGCCCAGGCCGAACGACTGCTGGAGGCGGCTTGAGCGATTCCCTCTCCCATGGGGAGAGGGAAGGAGCCGCGCAGCGGCGGGAGGGCGAGGGTCCGCAAGGGGCGCTGCATCGCCTCATCGCCCTCACCCTTCCGCGCCTGGGCGCTCCCTCCCTCTCCCAAGGGGAGAGGGAAAGCGGCATCCCGCGGGCCGGCCGCGACAATGATATCGCAGGCGTAACGATCTGAGCAAGCAGGCGAAAACAGGCCTTCTTCGCGCCCGACCGGCCATTTCGCCGACCGCCTGTCCCGTTTCGTCGCATCGCGGCCCGCGCGGCAATTGACGCGCTGCAGCATAGCGGCATAGCTTCGGCGAATCGGGTCGATGCCGGGGGGCGGGACATGTCGATTAGCATGGCAGTATTGATATTGGCGCAGGCCGCGCAGCCGGCGATCGCGAGCCCGTGCGGCGGCGAGGATGCGGCCGGCGCGCCTTGCGCGGCGGCGATCGCCGCGGCGCGGCCGGCGGAACGATCGCGATTGCTGTACGACCGCGCCTTCGCGCTCAACGAACAGGGCGATGCGGCGGCGGCGCTGGCCGATCTCGACAAGGCCCTGGCGGTCGACCCGGCCAACCGCGCGGCGCGGCGCGAGCGCGCCTATAGCCGCGACCTGCTGGGCGATTTCGCCGGCGCGCGCGCCGATCTCGACCATGCGCTGGCGCTGGGCGGCGGCAATGTCGTGCTGTTCAAGGAGCGCGCGCTGGCGCTGCACGGCCTGGGCGACGTGGCCGGCGCGCTGGCCGACCGCACCCGCGTGGTGGAAGCGGCGCCGGACGACGCCATCGCGCTGACCGATCGGGCGGCGGAATATCTCTGGCTCGGCCGCTTCGGCGATGCCGGCGCCGATCTCGACCATGCCGAAAAGCTCGCCCGCGACGACGGCGCGCGGGCGCGGGTCGCCACGCTGCGCACGCGGCTCGCCGACTGGCGCGACGAGGCCGCGCCGGATGCCGCCACGGCCTGCCACGCGGCCGGCGAGGCGCGACATTACGGCGCGCCGCACCTCGTCGCGACGTGTAGCGCCGCCTTCCTCGCCGCCACCGCGCCGACCGAGCGCGCGGCGTTGCTCGACGTCCGCGCGCGCGCCTTCGCGGCGGCGGACGACGCCGACAGCGCGCGCGCCGACTGGCAGATGGCCGCCGCGATCGACCCCGGCAATGCGCGCTGGCAGGCCAGTCTCGGCTTCGCCGATGTCGCCGCCGAACAGCACCAGGCGGCCCGGCGCGCCTTCGACCGCGCGCTCGCCGCCGCGCCCGACGACGCCGCCGCGCTGGCCGGGCGCGCCGCGGCGAATTACAGCCTGCACGCGACCCGCGCCGCCTATGCCGATGCCAGGCGCTCGATCGCGCTCGACGCCAATGCGGCGGCCTATGTCGTGCTCGGCGACATCGCCAATGACCGTCACGATAGCAGCGCGGCGAGCGATTATTGGCTGCAGGCCTATCGCCTGGGCGAACGCTCCGAGGATCTGCTCGTGCGGCTGCAGGATGTCGGGATCGACGAGCCCGAGGACGAGGTCGACAACGACCGCCTGCCGGGCGCGGACGCGCCGACGGTGTGAGGTCACTCTCAAGCCCTTTCGCAGAAGGGGAGCGCTGCGAAATTCGGTTGTGATGCTAAGTCTGTTTTGAGATATCCCTTTCAAACAACAGGAAAAAGATGCTCCCCGGCGAAGGCCGGGGTCCAGTCGGAGCACGGTGGTAAACGGGCGTGGTGCTCTGTTACCTCTGCACCCCAACTGGGACCCGGCCTTCGCCCATAGACGCTAAGTTAAGAAAATATCCTGTAATTTCAAAGTATCTCCGTCATGCCGGACTTGTTCCGGCATCCACCGGGCCACATTCTCCACCTTTCGGCGGTTCGGGACACCGGCTCAGTGGATGCCGGAACCAGTCCGGCAT
>Ga0068864_100000253_pt1 | contig 47740 bp, 40 predicted proteins | sample KBSSwiS72_FD_66586 | JGI IMG/M metagenome (GOLD analysis project Ga0068864, IMG submission 66586) | Switchgrass rhizosphere microbial communities from Kellogg Biological Station, Michigan, USA - KBS Switchgrass S7-2 | ecosystem: Host-associated > Plants > Roots > Rhizosphere > Soil ...
TTCGCGCACCAGCACGAGCCCGGCGCCATGCCGGATCTCTTGATCCTCGGCAAAGCGCTCGGCGGCGGGGTCTATCCGGTGTCGGCCGTGCTCGCGAGCCGTGCGATCATGACGCTGCTCAAGCCCGGCGATCACGGCAGCACGTTCGGCGGCAACCCGCTCGCGTCCGCGGTCGGCGCGGCTGCGCTCGACGTGCTCGTGGAGGAGCGGCTCACCGAGCGCGCGGCCGAGCTCGGCGCCCACTTGCGCGCGGCGCTCGCGACGCTGCGCTCGGACAAGATCGTCGAGATCCGCGGCCGGGGCTTGCTGATCGGCATCGAGATCGCCGTAGAAGCCGGCACGGCACGAAAGTACTGCGAGCGGTTGCTGGAGCGCGGCGTGCTCGCTAAAGACACGCACGCTCAGGTGATCCGCCTCGCGCCGCCGCTCGTCATAGAGCGCGCCGAGCTCGATTGGCTCGTCACCCAATTGCGCGATGTGCTCTTGTCTTATTAGGGGTACGGCATCAAACCGACAGTACGGCATCAAACCTAGGAGAGGCGCATGGACTTGGGGTTAAAGGGCAAGAACGCGGCGATCACGGGCTCGAGCCAAGGCATCGGCTACGCGATTGCGCTCGCGCTCGCGAAGGAAGGCTGCAACGTCGCGCTGTCCGCGCGCGGTGAAGAACGGCTGCGCGCTGCCGAGAAGGACTTACGCCAGCACGGCGTGAAGGCGATCGGCGTCGTCGCGGATCTGGCGACCGAAGCGGGCTGCAAGCAGTTCGTCGAGGCGGCCGCGAAAGGGCTCGGCGGAATGGACATCCTCGTCAACAACGTCGGCGGCATGATCCCGGGCACGCTCGAGAGCTTGACCGCGGAGCAGTGGGAGAAAGCCCTGTCGGTGAACCTGATGGCCGCGGTCTACGCGACCAAGCACGCGCTGCCGTTCATCAAGCAAGGACGGGCGGCGCGGATCCTGAACGTCTCGGGCGTCACGGGTAAGCAACTGTTGGCGGGCACGTTCACGACGACGATCCCGAACGCCGGCATCATCGCGTTCTCGAAGCTCATGGCGGGCGAGCTTGGCGCGAAAGGCATCACCGTGAACAACATTTGCCCGGGGTTCACGAAGGTCGAGTCGTGGGGGCCGCGCGCCGACGCGATGGCGAAGGTTCGCGGCGTGACGGCGGAGCAAGTGCGCGCCGGAATCGCGGGCCAGACCTTGCTCGGTCGTTGGGCGGAGCCGCACGAGATCGGCGACGTCGCAGCGTTCCTCGTGTCGGAGAGGAACAGCTACATGACGGGCACGACCGTCGAGGTCTGCGGCGGCTTCCAGCGCTATTTCTAGAGCACGCCGGCGCGTCGAACCCCGGCGCGTCGAGACTTACCTCGAGCTCACTTCGACTTCAGGAACGCCTTCATGAAGTCGCGGACGGTCGGCTCGACCCGCGCGCGAATTTGAGCACGAGTCGGCGCCGGCCCGAGCGCGCACTCGCGCTCGAGGATCGGGCGCCACGCGACGAGCGCGAGGAAGTGGCGGCTCAGGATCGCGGGATCGAACTCGCTCTCCGATTGATGCGAGCGGAAGATCTCCTCGACCGCGGCGAAGGCGTACTCGGGTCCGATCTTATAGTAGTGCTGACCGACGTCGGGTGAACGGCGCGCCTCGTCGAAGATCAAGCGCCGCAGCGCGAGCGTCCGGTCCGTCGTTGCGACCTCGAGGACCGTCTCGGCAATGTTGATCAGCGCCTCGCGCAAATCCATCGTCTTTTCCGCCGACAGTGCGCGGCGTACGCCCGCTTGGTACTCCGCGAGCTCGCGGCAAATCACGGCCTCGAATAGCTGTTTCTTGCTGCTGAAGTAGCGGTAGATCGATTCCTTCGAGATACCGGAGCTGCGCGCCATCGCGTTGATGCTCGCGCCTTGGTAGCCGTGCGCGAGGAAATAGTCCGTCGCGACGTCCAAGACCTCCTGTTCCTTGGGCTTAGGCTTCGATCGCCCTTCGGCGAACGAGTGAAGCAAAGCGGCGACTCCCCGCGCGGACCCGTTGCCGTCCCCCACGGCAGAGTCTCGCCGGCGAAGCAGTTCCTTCAGTTCAGGCACAGAGCTCATCGATCCTCCAACTCCCTAGAATCATTCAGACGAACATGCAAACGGACTTCAGCTCCGTGTACATCTCGATGCCGACGCGTCCATGCTCGCGGCCGAGACCGGAGTGCTTGAAGCCTCCAAACGGCATGTTCGCGTCCACCGGTCCATGCACGTTCACCCAAATCGTACCGGCCCGAATTTTCGGGATTAGCCGGTGGACCGCGGTGAGATCGTTCGACCAGATGCTGGCGCCGAGCCCGTATTGCGTGTCGTTGGCGAGCGCGGCCACCTCGTTGATGTCGTCGAAGCGTTGGGCGACGAGCACGGGGCCGAATATCTCTTCTTGCACGACCCGCATCGTACGTTTGACGTCGGCCATGACAGTCGGCTTCACGTAGTAGCCTTCGTGGCTCGGCGCTTCGCCGCCCGCGACGATCGAGGCGCCCTCTTTGCGGCCGGACTCGATGTACTCGAGCACCCGGTCTTGCTGCTCGCGCGACACGAGCGGGCCCATCTGCGTGGCCGGGTCGAGACCCGGTCCGAGCTTGATGCCTTGCGCGGCGCTACCGATGCCCTCGACAACCTGGTCGAATATCTTCCGATGCACGTACAGCCGCGAGCCCGCGGCGCAGACCTGGCCGGCGTTGAAGAAGATCGCGCCCGCGGCGCCGCCGATCACGGTGCTCGCGTCGGCATCCGGCAGCACGATGACCGGAGACTTGCCACCGAGCTCGAGCGACACTCGCTTCAGCGTGTCGGTAGCTTGCTTGTTGATCAGTTTGCCGACAGCGGTGGATCCGGTGAACGCTATCTTGTCGATGCCCGGATGCTTCACGAGCGCAGCGCCGGTCGTTTCGCCGTATCCGGTGAGAATGTTGACGACGCCGGGCGGGAAGCCGGCCTCGATGATGAGCTCGCCGAGTCGCAGGGCGGTTAGCGGCGTTTGCTCCGCGGGCTTCAGCACGCACGTGCAACCTACCGCGAGCGCCGGCGCGAGCTTCCAAGCCGCCATCACGAGCGGAAAGTTCCACGGGATGATTTGCGCGACGACGCCGACCGGCTCGCGGCGCGTGAACGCGTTGACGCGGCCGCCTTCCGGTCCGCCGATCGAGACCTCGATCGTCGAGCCTTCGATCTTCGTTGCCCATCCGGCCATGTAGCGGAAGTGGTTCACCGCGCCGGGCACGTCGACCACGCTCGCCATGAACTTGGTCTTGCCGTTGTCGAGGCTCTCGAGCTCCGCGAGCTCGTCTGCGTTTTTCTGGATCAGATCCGAGAGACGCCAGAGCAGCGCTTCGCGCGCGGCCGGTAGCATCGTCGCCCACGGTCCACTCTCGAACGCGGCGCGCGCGGCGGCTACGGCCCGGTCGACATCGGCTGCGTTCGCGTCGGCGACCGTCGCGATCTCCGCGCCTGTCGCGGGATCCATCACCGGGATGCGGACACTCGACTTGGAATCGACCCACTCGCCGCCGATCAACAGGCGGCCGGGGCGACGCAAAAAGGAGCTGACGCCCGCTGAGGGCTGGGGCTGGACAGCGATTGCGACGCTCATGAGGTTCCCGCTCCTCTCTTATCGTTCTAACGTCCATGACCCGGGCTACGTCGCGCCCGGCGGTGCCGTAGTCGAGATCGATTCCTCGACGGGACCGTAGCGAGTGTAGAACCCCTAGTCCACGTGCGGCAAGCGCGACTCGGAGGCGAGTTTCTGCGCGGCCTTTAGTTTGCTCAAGCGCGCAGCTTCAGCAGATCGATCGCGTTTTCTTTGAGTATCAGCGGCCGAACCTCGGGCCGGATGTCGATCTTTTCGAAATCGGCGAGCCATCGATCCGGCGTGATCAACGGATAATCCGTGCCGAAGAGCACCTTCTTCTTCAGCTGCGTGTTCGCGTACTGAATCAGTTGCGGCGGAAAGTATTTGGGAGACCACCCGGATAAATCGATGTAGACCTGCGGCTTGTGGAGGCAGATCGACAGAGCCTCGTCTTGCCACGGCCACGACGGATGAGCGAGCACGATCGGCATGGTCGGGAAGTCGACCGCGACGTCGTCGACGTCCATCGGATTGCCGTACTTGAGGCGAATACCGCCGCCGCCCGGCAACCCGGTGCCCATGCCCGAGTGCCCGGTATGGAACAAAGCCGGCAGCTCGGCCTCCGCTATGACTTCATAGAGCGGATACGCGGAGCGGTCGTTCGGGAAGAATTCCTGATACTGCGGGTGGAACTTGAAACCCCGCACGCCGTAGTGCTCGATCAGGCGCCGCGCCTCGCGGACGCCCTCGGCCCCTCGTGCTGGATCGATGCTCGCGAACGGGATCATCACGTCGGAGTTCTCGGCAGCGAGCTCCGCGACCTCCTCGTTCGACACCGGCTTGATGCCGCGCGCGCGCTCGCCGTCCACCGAAAAGATCACGCACGCCATGCTGCGCTCGCGGTAGTACGCGGCGACCTCCGGGATCGTCGGCGGATTTTCGTGATCGTGCTTGAAGTACTTCTTCGCGCCCTGCTGCAGAATCGATCGCGGTTGCGGGTCGCGGACGGAAATCTCGGCGTGCGTATGCACGTCGATCGCTTTCAGTGTTGCGAGGTTCAGCACGTGTGTTACGCGAGGATGCCGCGAACTTTCGCGGTCGACTCGTCGGCCTTGCGGATCATTTCTTCGATGTCGGTGCGCTCAGGGATGTCCTTGCCGCGGCGCACCGCCGGCCGCTCACCCACTAGTTTGATCCAGCGCTCGAGATGCTCGAGCCCGTCGATGCTCACGCCGGACCACTTGTACCCGTAGACCCACGCCCACGTCGCGATGTCCGCGATCGAGTAGTCGCCCGCGAGGTACTCGGCTTCGCCGAGTCGCGTGTCGAGCACCTCGAGCAACCGGCGCACCTCGCGCTGATAGCGCTCGATCGCGTACGGGATCTTCTCGGGGGCGTAGCGATAAAAGACGTTGGCCTGGCCCATCATCGGGCCGATGCCGCCCATCTGAAACATCAACCACTGGATCACGAGCGACCGGCCTTTCACGTCGCTCGGCATCAGCGCACCGGTCTTCTCGGCGAGGTAGATCAGGATCGCGCCGGACTCGAAAACGACGAACTTGCCGCTGTCATGGTCGACGATCGTCGGGATCCGGCCGTTCGGATTGAGCTTCACATACCACGGCTCCTTCTGCTCCTTCTTGTCGAGCGAGATCCGGCGCACGCGATACTCGAGACCGAGCTCTTCGAGTGCGATGGACGCCTTCCAGCCGTTGGGCGTCGCCGCGGTGAATAGCTCGATCATCCTGCCTCCGGTCGTGTGACGAGCTCGCATCATAGCGGATGACAATCCCGCGTGGAGCGCAGAGGCTTCTGTTATCGTACCGGCGTTCGCATCGGCGATTGCCGCCACGAACGCGGCGAGAGAACTCGACTCTCGAGAACGAAGGGGGGACGTTTTGAGCAGCACTTCGTCCAGCGCGCCCGCGCGCGCGACCGCCGACTCGACCCTCGACAACACGAGCTACCAGTACTACGTGCTCGTCGTCCTCGTGATCGGGTACATCTTCAACACGATGGATCGCAGCGTGCTCGGCATCCTGCTGCAACCGATAAAAGAAGAGTTGCAGCTAAGCGATGCCGGGCTCGCGTGGCTCACCGGTCCCGCGTTCGCCGTGTTCTACTCCGTGCTCGGCGTGCCGATCGCGCGGCTCGCGGATCGTTGGAGCCGCGTCAACGTGCTCGCGATCTCGATCGCGATTTGGACGGCCGCGACCGCGCTTTGCGGGGCGGCCTACAACTATTTGAGCTTGTTCATTTTCCGCTGCACCACCGGTGTCGGCGAAGCGGGCGGCTCGCCGCCCTCGCACTCCTTGATATCGGACTACTTCGCCGGTTCGAAGCGCGCGACCGCGCTCGCGGTCTACGCGATGGCCGTGCCGTTTGGGACCGCAATCGGCAGCTTCGTCTCGGGCCACTCGAACGTCTCGTACGGCTGGCGGTGGACGTTCTTCATCGTCGGGGCGCCCGGGCTGCTCGTCGCGTTGCTCGCCTGGCTCACCATCAAGGAGCCGCCGCGCGGTTACTCGGACAAAGGCAAGCTCAAGCTGGACACGCCGCCATTCCTCGAGGTGTTCCGGTTCTTGCTCACGCGCAAGTCATTCGTGCACATGTCGATCGCGGCCGCTGCGCATTCGGTCATGTGGTATGCGGGTAGCAACTGGAACCCGTCTTTCTTCGTTCGTGCGCACGGCATGAACACCGGCGTCGCGGGCAACTACCTCGCCTCTTTCGCATTGATCGGCGCTATCGGCACATTCGCGGGCGGATTTCTCGCCGACCGGCTCAGCGTGCGCTCCGGTGATAGGCGCTGGTACATGTGGGTGCCTGCGATCGCGTGTCTCACGATGGTGCCGTTCCAGTTCTTCGCGTACCTGTCGCCGCAGCTCTCCGTCGTCGTGCCGACGTTCACCGTGATGGTCGTGCTCGCCTCGATGTTCTTCGGCCCGTCGTTCGCGATGGGACAGTCGCTCGCGACGGTGCGCATGCGCGCGATGTCGGCGTCGGTGCTGCTGTTCATCCAGAACATCATCGGCCTGACGGCAGGCCCGTGGCTCGTCGGCCAGATCAGCAACCATCTCGGCAACAACGGAACGTCGCTGCGCTACGCGATGGTGATCGTCGGGATCTCGAACATCTGGGCCGCTTTCCACTATTACATGGGTTCGCGCACGTACCGCCAGGACCTCGAGGCGACGGCCCGGCTCAACGCCGCGGCGACCTGAACGTCATGCGCCGCGCAGCGTCGCGACCGGCGATTGGTTGACGACCGAGCGCACCGCGAGCGTGCCGCTCACGCCGACGATCGCGGCGCCCGCGATCAAGCCCCCGAACCACAGCGAAGCGCTAAGCGTGTACTCGAGCTCGAACACGCGCGTCGCGAGCAGATAGCCGATCGTGCTCGCGCCGCCGGCCGCGAGCGTTCCCGCGAGCAGACCGAGCGCCGTGAACTCCGCGGCGACGCCCTGCAGAACCACGCCACGCCGCGCACCGAGCGTGCGCAGCACTGCGCTCTCGAACAGTCGCTCGTCGCGCGTCGCCTGGATCGCGGCGAGCAGCACCGTGACACCGGCCGCGAGCGTGAAGAGGAACACGTACTGCACCGCGAGCGCGGCGCGATCCATCGAGCGCCTCACTTGGTCGAGAATCGCGCCGATGTCGATCACTGAGACGCTCGGAAACCGGCGCACGAGGTCGACGGTCATGCCGCGCTTCTCGGGCGGGACGTAGAGACTCGTGATGTACGTATGCGCGAACTGCTCGACGGCGCCCGGCGTGAACACCATGAAGAAGTTCGGCCGAAACGAGTCCCAGTGAACCGTGCGCGCGCTCGTGAGCTTCGCGGTGAACGGCTCGCCGCCGATCGAGTACGTGATCTCGTCGCCGATCTCGAGCCCGATCGCGCGACGCATATCGTCCTCGAGCGAGAGCTCTGGCCCGGTAGCCGCCGCGCCGTGCCATTCGCCGGCCACGACCTCGTTGTCCGTGCCGAGCGCGTCGCGCCAGGTCACGTTGAGCTCGCTGTCGAGCTCGCGTCGCCCGCGCTCCGAGCGTGCGGCGAAGTCGGCGACCGGGCGGCCGTTCACCTGAGTGATCCGCGCGCGCGCGAGCGGAGTGAAAATCGGCTCGCCGACGCCGTACGCCGCGAGCGCCGCCCCGATCGCATCGCGCTCCTCGGGCTGGATATTGATGAAGAAGTGGTTCGGCGCGGACTCGGGCAGCGTCGCGCGCCATTGGCTCATGAGCTGCGTGCGCACGGACGTCAGCAGCAGCAGCACCATCAAGCCGATGCCGAACGCAACGACCTGCACGCTGCTCTCGCGGCCGCGGCGCGCGACGTTGGCGATCCCGTAGCGCCACGCGACGCCAACGCGCCCGCGGACACGCTGCAGCAGCGACACGAGCAAGCGACCGGCGAAATACAGCAGCGCGAACATCGCGAGGGCGCCCGCGGTGAGATACGCGATCAGCTCGACGTCGCCGAACAACACGTAAAGCAACGACACGACCGCGACCGCAGCGACGCCGTATATCGTCAGGTAGCGCAGCGGCGGCGGGTCGAGATCGCTGCGCAGCACGCGGGCCGGCGGCACGCGGCCGAGCTGCAGCAGCGGGGGCAGCGCGCAGCCAACGGCCACCGCAAGGGCGGTTACCGGGCCGAGCACCGCTCCCGCGGCGCTCGGCGGCGGCAGCCGGGCCTCGACGAAATCCGCGAGTAGCGCCGTGAGCCCGAACTGGGCGAGCAAGCCGCCGATGCAGCCGACGACGGCCGCGGCGGCGACGAGCAGGAGCAGCTGCAATAGGTTGAGGCGCAGCACGTCGCGGTACCGCGCGCCGAGGCATTTCATCACGGCGACCGTGTCCAAGCGCCGCGCGACGAAGCGTCGCGCCGCGATCGCGACGGCGACGCCGCCGAGCAGCACGCTCACGAGCGCCGCGAGCACGAGGAACCGCTCGGCGTTGCGGATCGCGGCACGCACCTCCGGCCGGCCGTCGCGGTAGTCCTGGACTCGGTCGCCGGGCCTCAACTGTTCGGGAAGCCGAGTTCGGAACTCCGCGATCGCGCTCTCGCTGCCCGCGAACAGCGCGTCGTATTGCGCGATGCTGCCCGCTCCGAGCAAGCCGGCTGCATGGACATCGTCGAGATTCAGCAGCACGGTCGGCGCGATCTCGATGAACCGCCAACCCTCGTCCGGTCTGAACTCGAGCGTCTTCGCGACCCGAAGATGCAGCGTGCCGACCTCGAGCTCATCGCCGACGGTCGCGTTGAGACGCGCGAGCAGGCTCGGCTCCGCCCACACTTCGCCGCGCTGCGGAGTGCCGCTCGCGTCCCGCGGCGCCGCACCGAGCGCATCGGCGATTTGCACGCGACCGCGCAACGGATACGCCGGGCTCACGCCGCGGATGTCGGCGAGCGCGCTCTGGTCGCGCGCGAGCACGACGCTGCGGAAGCTCACGACGGCGGCCGTCGCGAGACCGTCCTTTTCGCCTTCGGCGGTCAATCCATCCGGGAGCGGGCGCGATGATTCGATTCTCAAATCGGCCGCGAGCGACTCGCCTGCCTGCTGCGAGACACCTTGGCGCACTCGGTCCGTGAAAAAGGTCACCGCACTCATCGCGCCGACCGCAATGGCGAGCGCTGCGAGCAACACGAGCACCTCGCCCGACCGCCAGTCGCGCGCTAGCAGCCGTCCGGCGAGCGACAACGGCACTCCTCGGTACCGTTCCGACATCCGCACCTCCACTCGAGATCAGCCATTCTAGTGGAACGCCGCCGCCGGTTAGCAGCCCGAGACATTGTCTCGTGCTAAATTGTTGCTACAACAAAGAGGCAACCGCGCGCAACGAATGCCGACGGAATGAGCCCAGCCATCGACGTCGAAACCCCTGCAGTGTCAGCGTCCGAGACGAACGCACGAAGCGCGAAGGCCGTTCTCCAGAAGAACTTCCTGTTCCGCGGCTTGCCGGATTCCGCGCTCGAGCGCATCGCCACGCTCGCGACGCGGCGAAACTATTCGAAGGGGACCGTCATCTTCTCGCAGGGCCAACCGGGCGACGCGCTGTTCGGCGTGATCGCGGGACAAGTGAGGATCAGCGCGAGCGGAACCGCGGGCCAAGAGGTGTTCCTGAACATCATGGAGCCCGGCGACACGTTTGGTGAGATCGCCGTGATGGACGGGTTACCTCGCACCGCCGGCGCGATTGCGCTCGAGGACACGTCGCTGATCGTCGTCAAGCGCGCGGACTTTCTCCGGCTGCTCGAGCGCGAGCCACGGCTCGCGATCCAGCTGCTCAAGCTTCTATGCGAGCGCCTGCGCTGGACCAGCGCGCTCGTCGAGGAGACGGCGTTTTTGCCGAGCCCTGCCCGGCTAGCGAAGCGCCTGTTGATCCTCGCGTCGTTGCACGGCCGCTCGACGAGCGTCGGCGAGCTCGAGCTCAGAATCTCTCAGTCGGATCTCGCGCGGTTCCTGAACATCTCGCGCCAGATCGTCAACCAGAATCTGAGCCGCTGGCGCAACCACGGCTGGGTAAGCCTCGGGAATTCCCGAATCGTGATCAGGGATCCCGAGGCCTTACGCCGCGTGGTCGAGGCCGGCTAAGTCCCGGCTCTCAGAAGCACCACCAATATCCCGCCATCCAGACGCATTGCCAACCGGTCTGGGGTGTCGGCAGCGGGCCGTCGCGCATGACCTGAGTGGGCTGATCGACCGCAGTCGGGGTCGTCGCCGACACGGTCAACATCGGGATCGTCAGTAGCGCAGCCGCGATCAACGTACGCATGCGAGTCATCTTCGTCTCCTAAACTGTCGGCTCGCGAGCCCCGTGCTCGCGGCTTGAGGCCGAAGAGTCGCAGCAATCCTCTGCCGCGACTGTCTACTGCACGACACTCCGCGGTATTTTTTTCGCTTTTTGTCATATGCCTGACAACCGGCGCCCTTCGCCTCTGCTATCAAGATCGCAGCTCAGGGCAACTCAGAAGGTGCTGTATGGCGGTTTCCGAAGACGTTCTGCGCCTGGTGCGCACCGTCGAGCGACTCCCACGCGAGGACCAGGAGAAGATCCTGCGGATCGTCGACCTATTATCTCTCGTGCCGCTTCGCGTGCAGGACAAGACGCAGCAAATGCTGCGCGAGCTGCTCGCTCGAGATCCCGTCTCGAAGAACGAATGCGTCGCGGGCGTAGACGACGTGATCCGCTATCTCGAGCGCAACGTCGCGATGTCTTCCGAGTTTCGCGGGCTCCTGACCTCGTTCGAGTCCAGCAAGTCGAGGCGCTGGCTGTCGTAGACGCCCCTGCCCTTACTTCGCCGCGATCGAGACCGCGCCGCTCCAGTTGCGGGGCGGCTGGCTCGAATAGTCCGCGCTGAGCGCCGCATAGAACGCGGTGGGCCCGTCCTTCGGGAATGCATCTCGCAGAGCGGCGAAATCGCGGTGCGCGTCCGCCCAGCGCGCCGCGGTGAACTCGTCCAGCGCGGCGGTGAACGCCGAAGCCGGAGGACGCCGAGCCGACTCCGCGCCGCCCAGCAGCTCTTGCACGCCCAGCGGCGCGCTCTTGCCGCGCAACAAGAACGTGCCAAGGTCTCGGACCGCGAGCTCCGAGATGCCCGCTAGCGTCGAGGACGACACGAGCACGCGCGTGCCGAGGATCTTGTTGAGCCCTTCGATGCGCGAGGCTGTGTTCACGATGTCGCCTATCGCCCGATAGCCGATTCGTTGCTCCGGACCGAAGTTGCCGAGCAGCAGCTCGCCCGATTCGATCCCAACGCGTGTCGGCAGCTGCGGCGCATGCCGCGAGTTGAAGTCGTCGACGGCCGCGACGATGCCGAGCGCGGCACGGCAGGCACGGACCCGAGACTCCGCAGACGGCCCCGTCGCTGTCCAGACCGCGATCAACGCATCGCCCGTCGCGTCCACCACGAAGCCGCCGTGCTCTTTCACGATGCGCGATAGAGCGTTGAAATATTCGTCCATGAGCTCGGCGAGCTCGTGCGCGCCCATCGCCTCGGCCACCGTCATGTAGCTCTCGACGTCGGTGCATAGACACGCGCCTTGCAGCAGCCGTCGTTCCGGCAATGCGCGCGCGCTCTGCTCCGACAGCCGCCGGACGACGTCCTGCGGCACGTAGTGGCCGAGCGCCACCTGAATCAGCTCGCGCTGCCTCAGCACGTCGGCATAGTTCAGCAGCACGGCGAGGACTAGAGCGACGGGAAGCTGCAGCGCGAGCGGCACGATCAACGGCCACCATTGGCCGTGCGCGTCGAGCTGCCATTGAGCCCATATGTAAAACAGCGCGCCCCCCACCACGGCAAGCACGAAGGCCCTCGCGGTCGACGCACTGACGACGAACACTGCGAGCGCCGCGCCCCAGAGCGCGACGAACAGCAGGTTCGCCCACATGGGCAGCGGGCGAAGCGAGCGCTGCTCGAGCAGGTTCGCGAACGCCGTCGCACCGATCTCGACGCCGCTCAAGTTCACGCCCGTCTGCTCCGAGAAAATCGAATGAAAGTAGTCTTGCTGTTCCGACTGTCGCGGCTCGGAGCCGCCGACGAATACCATCTTGCCCTCGAGATCGAGACTCGCCTTCGGTCGTGCAGCGACGTCGAACGGGATCGTGCGGATCGTTCGTGCGGGGCCGTAGTAGTTGAGATAACGGCTGCCCGCTCCGCTATACAGCCCGAGCAACGCGTAGAGGCCTGTCGACGCCGCGTCGATAGTGCGGCGCTGGAGCGCCTCGCGCAGCTCGGCCGCCAGCGAAGCGTCGGTCGCGAACGCTGCGCGCAGCTCGCGCATGGCGGCTGGCAGGTCATGCGCCGCGACGAAAGCCGCGCGCGCCGGCACGCGCAGATCGGGACGCGCGCTCGCGAGCAACGCGGCGAAGTCGTCGTAATAGCGGAGCAGGTAGGCTTGCAGAGCGACGGCCGGCAGCGAGGGCACATCGCCCGATGGACCGAACGTCCAAAACTGGCCGACGGCGAATGGGATCGTGGGCAGCGCGAACGGTGCGGACCCGATCGCGGCCGCGGCGAGCACATCCGTCGGCAGCACCCGCGACTCGATGAGACCCGAAAAACCAGACGAACCACCGACGGGTTTCTGGTCGATGCGCTCGCCGAGCACGACGTTGCCGGCGCGCGCGATCGACGCAGCGAGCCGCTCGTCCTCGGCTTTCGGCTCCTCGAAAAAGACGTCGAACGCGACAGCTTCCGCACCGGCCGCCGCGAGCGAATCGAGTAGCTCGGCATGCAGCGAGCGCTGCCAGCGAACGAGCTCCGGCGGCTGCCCCAGGGCGGCGGCCGAGTCGAGAGAGATAGACACGACGACGACCTCCGCCGGGGGGACCATCATCCCGCGAACCGTGAACAGAAGGCCTAGGCCGAGGGTCTCGTCCACGCGCAGCACCGCGGGAATGAGGCTGAGCAGCACACCGGCCGTTGCGAGACCGACAGCGCACAGAATTGCGCGCGCGCGGCGAGACTTGGGTGTATCGGTTGGCACTACTAACGGCGGATCGAGCGTGGCTTTGTCGTCATAGGGGTACGCCCACGCCGACGATCATCCCATGCCCGCGCCCGCGCTTGACACCCCACCTCGCGTCCTTAGACTTCGTTAGCCGTTCATAGCTTTACGAGTGTCGGCGCCACGGGGGTTCATAGTTCGGTGCCGACCCACACAACAACAAAAGGTCCTTGATGGCTCGCAGCCCAGCGCGCGAAACGCCGAAGGCCTATCCGCGCGCCGTCCATCCGAGTCGGCGCAACACCGTCGTCCTCGTTGCGCTTGCCGGCCTGTGTTTCGCAGCAACGGCTCGAGCGGAGCCGCAAACCCGCGACTGTGACGCCTGGCGTGCCGAGCTGCTCTCTGCCGAGGGGGTCATCGAGGTCCAGCGCTCGGGTGCAGCCGATTGGACACAGGTCGAGCGCGGAGCGGCCATCTGCCTCGGCGACGCGGTTCGGGTGCGGGCTTATAGTCGCGCCGCACTACGCTTACCCGACGAGACCGTCATCCGGGTCGACCAGAACTCCACGTTGACGCTTGCAGAGCCCGACGACGGTGTTGGCTCGCTGCTCAAGCTGCTGCGCGGCGTGATTCACGTGATCAGCCGCGACCCGCGCTCCTTGCGCTTCAGCACACCGCACATCAACGCAGGCCTCAAGGGAACGGAATTCGACATCCGCGTCGACGACGTCGAGCAGCGCTCCTCGGTCGCGGTTCTCGAAGGCCGAGTCGAAGTCACGAATGCCGCCGGCGGTATCGAGGTGCCGAGCGGCTTCGTCGCAGCGGCGCATGCCGGCGAGATGCCGGCCGCCTCCGCGATACGAGAACCGATCGACTTAATGCGGTGGGCGGCTTACTTCCCCGCGATTCTCGAAGGCCCGCTGCCCGATCCTGCGGCAGAACCGCCCGTATTGCTCGCGAACGACCCGGCATGGCTCGCGTCGCGCGCCGCGGCGCGCCTCGAGCATGGCGATCTCGCTGCCGCCGAAACGGATCTAGCAACCGCCGAACGGAGCGGATCCCGCGACCCGATCGTGCTCGCTATCGGTGCGACTGCAGCACTCGGCCGGGGCGACGTCGCGACTGCACGCGAGCGCGCGCACGCCGCGACGGCGGCGGCGCCCGGCTCCGCACCAGCACTCATCGCGCTGTCATACGTGCAGTACGCCGATGGCGATGTCGCCGGCGCGCTCGCAAGCGTGCGCGAGGCGCTCGTCAGCGAGCCTCGCAACGCGATCGCTTGGGCGCGACGCGCCGAGCTCGAGCTCGGGCTCGGCGATTCCGCGGCAAGCTTCGAGAGCGCGCATCACGCGATCGACCTCGAGCCGTCTCTTGGGCTTGCGCACAGCGTGCTCGGCTTCGTCGCGCTGCGCCGGGTCGACCTCGACGGAGCGATCGAAGCGTTCGAGCGCGCGAGCGCTCTCGATCAAGGCGCACCAGTGCCGCGGCTCGGCCTCGCGCTGGCGTTGATGCAGCGCGGCGACCTCGTCGCCGGCCGCCGGCACCTCGAGATAGCAGTCGCGCTCGACCCATCGAGCTCGATCGTCCGCAGCTACATGGGCAAAACGTACGATGCCGAAAACCGGTCAAAGCTGCCCGAGAGCCAGCTCGAGCTCGCGAAGCATTTCGATCCGGCCGACCCGACGCCGTGGCTCTACGACGCGTTTTCAAGGTTGAGCCGCAATCAGCCCGTCGAGGCGCTCGACAATCTGCTCGGCGCGATCGACCGCAACGACAACCGCGCAGCGTTGCAAGGGCGGCTCGCGATGGATGCGGATCTCGCGACGCGCAGCGCGGGGACCGCACACGTGATGCGTGAGCTCGGGTTCGAGCAGCTCGCCATGGTGCAAGGCTGGACCGCAACGCAGGCCGATCCGGCCGACTACGCCGCTCATCGTTTGCTCGCCGACGTGTACTCGACGGAGCCTCGGCATGAGCTCGCGCGCGTGAGCGAGCTGCTGACGTCGCAGCTTCTGCAACCGCTCAACCTCACGCCGATTCAACCGCAGCTCGCGCAAATCGGCTCGCTGCGCGCCGACCGCACCGGCCCGAGCGAGCTCGCGTTCACGGAGTTCTCGCCGCTCGTAACGGCCAATGGTTTGCGTTTTGAAATGTCGTCGGTCGCAGGCGCCAACGACACGTTCGGCGACGACCTCGTCCTCTCGGGTTTGCACGACCGTCTGTCGTATAGCATCGGTCAGTTCCGCTACTCGAGCGACGGGATCCGCGACAACAACGACCTCGACGAGCGAATTTACAACGCATTCGTTCAATTCAGCCCCAACGATCGCTCGAGCGTCCAAGCGGAGCTCCGCTCGAACGACTTCGAGCGCGGCGATCTCGCGATGCGGTTCGATCCGAGCATCCATATTGACACCAGGCAAAGCGACTCGGAGGACACGGTGCGCTTGGGTGGCCGCACGCGCCTCGATAACGGCGACACGCTGCTCGGCACTGTGGTGTATCAGGAGGCCAACGCCTCGACGACCGGCGCGCCGGTCTCGATCGACACGCGTGTCCACATGCACGGCGCGGACATTCAGCACATTCATACGGCACCGCGCTGGAACGTGCGCAGCGGAATTCTCTCGATGCGCCAAAGCGGAGTCGCGGACACCCGCTCCGCGATCCTGCCGCCGAGCCAAACCAACCTCGATGCTCGCCAGGATTCGGCGTACTCGTATGCGGACATCGCGCTCACGCCGAGGCTCTCGCTCACCGCGGGGGCAGCAGCGGACGCGGTCAAGGACGTCCGTGACGATCTCACGAGAATCGATCCGAAGCTCGGCGTGACCTGGATGCCGAATGACGCGCTTACGCTGCGCGCCGCGGCGTTCAAGACGCTGTCCTACAATTTTTCGACTTCGAAGCAGAACGCGCAGCCGCGCCTCGAGCCGATGCAGGTTGCGGGTTTCGATCAATTCTTGTTCACGTCGAACGGCGACACGGCGACGGTCTACGGGGTCGCGCTCGATGGGAGGGTGTCCCATGCGATGTTCGCCGGCCTCGAGCTCGTGCGACGCGATGTCGAGGCCCAAGTCTTCGACGTGACGACGTCCCCGCCCAGCCTCGTGCGCAGGCCGGGGCAGGAGAAGAGCGCCCGCTCCTATTTTTATTGGACTCCGCTGCCTATGTTGAGCTTCAGTGCTCGCTACGAGGTCGGCGACTTCACCGCGGACAAGTTTTCTCCCTACTACTTCACGGAGATGAAGCTGCGCCGCTTGCCTCTCGAAGCGCGCTACTTCGGCCGCTCGGGATTCAACGCAGGCTTGCGCGTCGCGCACTACCATCAAGAGGGCTTGTTCGTACCGTTCAGCGGGATCTCCGAGCCCGGCCAGGACACCTTCTGGACGACCGACGCGACGCTTGGGTTTAGGCTGCCGAAGCGGCGCGGCGTGCTTTCGCTGGGCGTCGACAACCTGTTCGACAAGGACTTTCACTACCAGGACATCGACCCGGAAAACCCCGGGGTGGTGCCGGAGCGGTTCGCATATTTCAGGTTCACTCTGTCGTTTTAGCGCGCTGGGATAGGGAATGTGGTCCCAAAATCGAGTTTTTACTGGACGAGCCCCGTTGCATGTGGCGTAAGATCGTCGCGGGGTCGAACTATCTATCTGCATTGGCAGAGCACATTCCAAGAACGAAAGCGCCGTCGACAATTGGCGGACGCGAATAACAAGGGGTAAGCCGGTCAAATGCCTGCACAACGACACGCGGAGAGCGAAACCTCCGAGATTGCAGCTCAACTGCACGATCAGTTCTCGCGACTCACACGCCAACTACGCAACATGGAGCTGCCGCAGGGCATGACGCCCGAGCGATTGAGCGCGCTCGCGGTCATCGACAAGCGCGGGCCGATCTCGGTCACGGCGCTGGCGGACAAGGAGATGGTGCGCCCGGCGACGATGTCCAGGATGGTGTCGGCCCTCGTCGACGAAGGACTCTGCAGGCGCAGCGAAGACAAGAACGACGGGCGCGGCGTGCTCGTGAGCGCCACTTCGAAGGGGCGCAAGGCGTACCTACGTGCGCAACAGCAGCGGCTCAATCATCTCGCAAACGCGTTGAGCTCGTTGAGCCCGGACCAACTGTCCGCGATGCGCAGTCTTACGGCGGCGCTCGAGCGGCTGACGATGCTGCTGCTCGACGAGTCTACTGCGGCCGGCAACGGCTAGGATCGCGGGGGCGCGTCGCCGCGCGCGTCGAGAGTCTGACGGACGACGCCCGCGAGCTCGGCCAACGAGAACGGCTTTGCGAGCACGCTAACTCCGCTCGCCGACCCACTCCGGTCGCGCGAGCGCTGGCCTTCCACGGTGACGACGATTTTCATGGCCGGACTCGCCGATCTAGCGCGCGCCAACAAGCCCCCGTCGTCAAGCGCCGGACCGTCGATGATCAGCAAGTCGGCTCGCTTCGCTGCGAGGGCCTCGAGCAGCTCCTCGTCACCGCCCGCGAGCACGACGTCGTAACCGAGCACCTGCAGAATCTGCCGCACCGTGCCGCGCACAGCTTCGTCCGGCGCCAAAACCACGATACGTTCGTTACCCGTCGGCAGCGTCGACAAAGGCATCGTCTTATCCGCCTGCTCGATGACTTGCTCGACCGAGAGCGGCAAGAGCAACGCCACGGTCGTGCCTCGGCCGACGGTGCTGTCGAGCGCAATCGCACCGCCCGCCTGCTCCGCGAACCAGCGAACCATGCTCAGTCCGAGCCCGGTGCCGCCGCGATCCTTCTTCGTCGAGAAGAACGGCTCGAACACCTTGCCGATCGTGTCGGCGGGTATGCCGCTGCCGTCGTCGGCGACGCGAACCGACACGTAGTCGCCGGGTTTCGTGAGGCCCCGCAATGCGGCCTCCGACGACGTGAGGCGCATGCGTTGCACGGAGATCGTCACGGCGCCCTTCTTCTCGATCGCATCGCGGGCGTTGATCGCGAGATTCACAATCACGCTTTCGAGCTGCGCAGCGCTCGCCCGAATCCTGCCTGCCTCGGGCTCCAACTCCACGCGCAGCGCAACCTTGGAGCCGAGCGCTCGACGCAGCAGCGGCTCGAGGTCGCTCACGACCTTGCAAGGGTCGATTACTGCCGTCTCCAGCGACTCGCGCCGCGCGAAAGCGAGGAGCTGCTTGATCAGGTCGGCGCCACGCTTGCTCGCGTCGCGCGCTGATTTGATCTTCTCGAATACCTTCGGCCGGTCGCGAAGCTCCTCCGCGACCAAGTAGAGGTTGCCTACGAGTACGGTCAACAGATTATTGAAATCGTGAGCAATCCCGGTCGTTAGGCTGCCGAGCGCCTCCATCCGCGCACTGTGCTGCACCGCCGCGCGCAGCTGCGCGTCGTCGTTCGCGGTCACGAACACGCCGCACAACGCACCGTTCGAGGTTTTGCGAACGTCGCCTTGCAGCGCGACCGTGGCACCACTTGCCGATCGCAACCGCAGCACGGCGCCCGCGTCGGTCGCGCGCTGCGCCGCCCAGCGCGACCAATCGTCGGGTTGGGCGAGAAACTCGGCAAGCGCACGTCCGCTCAATCGCTCCGCGGCGCCGACCGCAAGCAGCTCTCGCATCCGCGCGTTCGAGCGGACGACGCGCCCGTCCGGCGACAACACGATAGTCGCGACGATCGCGCTTCCCTCGAGCAGCGACCATTCGACGGAAGCCTGTTCCGTGGAATCGGGCCGACCTTGTGCTTGTCGCATCGTCTGTGTGGCGCCGCTCGATCTGCGTGAACGCGCCGAAGTGCTTGATCGGCCTAGAGTAGTACGAACGGCTTTCGCGGTTCTTGAATGGCGTCACAGTTGCGCCCGAGGGTCCCGGGAGCGAGACCTCCCTCACAGGTGGGCCCAGGACCGCACGGTAGAGTAACTACCCCTGCCGGCCACACGGCTGGAGAGGCGCTTTGACGGACACGAAGCTCACTCGGACGATCGCCGGCACCGCGACCCTCAAGATCGCGAACATCCACTCGGAAGATCTCTTTTACACGCCTCTCGAGGAGCGATTCGAGCGCATCACGCGCGTTGCGCGACGAGCGCTGCAAGTTCCGGTGGCGGCGATCACGTTGCTGAACGACGAGAAGCAGTGGTTCAAGTCGGCGGCCGGATGGGGAATCGCCGAGCTGCCTCGAGCACACAGCGTCTGTCGAATCACGGTCGAGGAGAATCGGTTAACGACGATTTCCAACCTGACCGATGACCAACGGACCGCGCAGAGCCCCATCGTCGTCTCGGCGCCCCGCTTTCGAGCCTACGCGGGCTATCCGCTGGTCGACCAGCACAACACCGTTGCGGGCACGTTCTGCGTGTTCGCACTCCAGCCGCGAGAGTTCACGGCCGCGGATCGGCAGACGATGGCCGATCTCGCCGCGATGAGCCAGCGCGAGCTCTTATCCGAACACATCACCGACGCTCACTCCGCACTGACCTCGAAGCTCAGCGTCGCGCGGCGGGAAGCGATGATGGATCCTCTCACGCGGCTTTGGAACCGACGCGGCGCGTCCGTGTTGCTCAAGTCGGCGTTCGAAGGCGCCGATCACCGCAACTCGCCGATGACGATTGCCCTCCTCGACCTCGACAACTTCAAGCGCATCAACGACAGCTACGGCCACCAGATCGGCGACGAGGTGCTGCGCAAGGTCGCGAGCCGCCTGATCGGCGCGGTGCGCAACAACGACGTCGTTTGCCGCATCGGCGGAGACGAGTTCGTCATCCTGATGAGCGATACGGACGCGCCGACGGCCGGCCACATCGCCGAGCGCATTCGGCGCGCGGTTACCGATACCCCGGTGCCGACGCGCGACGGCACGCTGCCGATGAGCGTGAGCGTCGGCTACACCGTCCGGCTGCCGAAGGACGACGCGCCGGTCGATGCGCTGCTCGAACGAGCCGACCAGGCCTTGCTGCAGGCGAAGTCGGCGGGTCGTAACCGGGTCCGGATGACGAGCTGACGCGTTGCCCGGGCCGGCCGTACCGCGCCCCCCTCTCTATCGTTACTCCAATCCCTGAGCGCGACCCTCAGAGGCTCGGGGTCAATCCCTTTCGGACCCGCCCGGGGTCGCGGGAACGGCCTCGGGCGGTCTTGCTGGTTAGCTCCATCGGCTTCGTGCGATAGAATATCTGTCTAAGGAATCGCACTCGGAATGCCCGCCACCGACCGGTTTTCCGCTCGGGACCGGGCAAACTGCGGGGTGCATACAGATGGAGAAACTTGGATGACTTGTCGCATGAGTGTCGCGATCCTGGCCGCGCTGGTCGCGCTTGCCGGGACGGCGACCGCCCAACCGACCGCGGCGCAGGCGCCGTCGCCGGAAAAACAGAAGATGACCCAGCTCGGCATCGATCAGAAGACCGCCGTCGGGCTCTACAACTACCTCAAGCAGAAAGCCAACGGCGGCCAGCCGTTGACCTGGAAAACGGTTCCCGATTGGACCGGCGTTTGGACGCGTGAGGCGAACCCGTTTTTCTGGGATCCCGACCAGACCTCGACGACGTCGATGCCGACCGCGAAACTAACGCCGCCGTTCGAGAAGCGCTTGCGCGAGAAGCTCGACGCCGTCAACAAGGGCATCGAGTTCGATCCACTGAGCAACTGCGAGCCGGCCGGCATGCCGCGTTGGATGGTCGAGCCGTTCCTGCGCGAATGGGTCGTGACGCCCAAGGAGACCTATCTCGTCAACGAGATGCAGAACGAGATGCGCCGTGTCTATACCGACGGTCGCGACCACCCGAGCGCCGCCGACGCGTACCCACTGTGGGAAGGTGACTCGATCGGTTTCTGGGACGGCGACAAGCTCGTGATCCATACGGCGCAGATGCGCGCAGGACAGTACCAGCGGATCCAACCGTATTACACGGAGCAGGTCGAAACCGTCGAGATCTGGCACAAGACCGCGGCGGACACGATGAGCGTCGACATCTGGTCGTATGATCCGCCGGCGCTCGCGGAGCCTTGGTACACGAAGCAGGTCTACAAGAAGCTTTCGAACCCCGACAACAGCCTGCGGATCCGTTACTGGGACTGCGGCGAAAACCAAAACAACGCCATTACGAAGACCGAGGAAGGCTCCTCGGACTTCACACACTTCACTTTCACCGACAAGGCCGAGAAAAAGTAAGGCCTAGAGAGTTTGTAAGGAGATCGCAATGAAGAAAGTCTTGGGTTGCCTCTTCGGCGCCATGGTGCTGATCGCGGCACCCGTCTTCGCCCACCACTCGGCCGTGATGTTCGACGAGAACAAAGAGATCACGGTCAAGGGAACGGTGAAAGACTTCCAGTACACGAACCCGCACTCGTGGCTGCTCGTCGACGTGAAGAATGCCGACGGCAGCGTCACAACCTGGGGCTTCGAGGCGGAAGGACCGAGCACGCTCACGCGCGCCGGCATCCGCAAGAGCGACTTCATGCCGGGCACGGAGCTCTCGATCACCGGGCATCCGATGCGCGATGGCCGGCCGGCAGCGTCGTGGATCAAAGCGACGCGCGGCGACGGCAAGGACTTCGACCCGCGCAACGGCTTCGCGATCAAGTAGCCCGCGCGAGCGCTCCATCGAGGACGGTCCGGGCCGCAAGGCTCGGACCATCTTTTTTTACGGGAAGCCCGCGTCGCTGCGCGGCGGCGGGGGTGGCGGCGGCGGTAGATCGGGCGCGCCGCGAACCGTGACGTCGCGCTGCGGGAACGGCACGCGAATCCCTTCCTCGCGAAACCGGTCCCAGATCCGCAGCAGCACGGCGCTCTTCACGTTCTGGACACCGTTGTGCGCGTCGCCGATCCAGATCCTGACCTCGAGGTCGAGGCCGTTGTCGCCGAAGCCCACTAGCAAGCATCGGCACTCCGGCTCGGCCAGCACGCGCTCCGTCCCGCAGGCAGCTTGCACGCAGAGGTCGATCGCCCGGTGCACGTCCGTTTCGTACGCCACCCGCACCGGGATCTTGAGCCGCGTGTGGCTGTTCGTGTGCGTCCAGTTCTCCACGCGCTCGGAGATCAGCGTCTCGTTCGGAATCAGGTGCTCGACGCCATCCCGCGTTACGACCGACACGTAGCGGCCGCCGAGCGCCGTGACCCACCCGTAAGTCCCGGATACCGAGATCACGTCGCCCGGTCGAATCGACTGATCGAGCAGCAGCACGACGCCGCTGACGATGTTGCTGATGACTTTTTGCAAACCGAATCCGGCGCCTAGGCCGAGTGCGCTGACGACGACGGCGATGGCCGTGAGGTCGATCCCCAGCGTGTGGATGCCGATGACGACGGCGAGGGCGACCAGTGTCGCGCGCACCGATTTCGTAAATAGAACTTGGGCCGACGCCGACAGCGTACGGCTCGTGCGGATCCTCGCGCCCAGAGTCCGCGTGAGCGAGCTCGCTAGCGTGAGCAGCACGGCGAGCACGAGTGCCGACTTGATCACCGTATAGATCGACACGCGCAACCGCGGCGTCTCGAGCGCAACGGAATCGAGCATCGCGATCGTTGGGTCGAGTAGGCCCAAGATGCTGAGCGCGGCGACCCACCAAACGGCCCACGTCATCAGCCTCGCCCAGCGAGCGCTCGGCGCCGCCAGCGACAGAATCCGAATCGCGATCCATGCGGTCAGCAAGCTCACCGCAATCTCGATCAGGTGGCTCGGCCGGTGCGCCGCCCTCGCGACGAGCAGCGCCAGCCACGTCAAGGCGAGCCAGATCAACGTCTGCGCGAGCGGCCTCAGCGCATTCAGCAGCGTCGCGAGGGGTGCCAATTGCACGGGCTGCGGCAGCGTTTTGGGCACCCACCGCGAGGCCAAGACCGCGACACCGAGCGCGACGAGAACGATCGCGAGCTGCGCGGCGTTGTCGAGCACGAACACGTTCGCCGCGAGCCAGCGGAGGATCGTGTTACCGAGCTCGGCGACGCGCTGCATATCGAAGAGTTCGCTCATGACGAGATCCGCCCTCGACTCAGGAACGTGAGGCGGAGTCTAGCGGACGCCGGCGCGGGGCGGCACGCTCATGAGTCCCAGCGGTGCGACGTCGGCGCCGATCAAGCCGAGGGCGGCGAGGTGTGCGACAGCCGGAGCGAGGTGCTCGACGCGGATCACGGGACTCGGCGCCCAGCGCGTCGACGCAAGCCACTCGCGTGCGTCGCCCAACTCGAGCCCATAGCGTCTCGCGATCGCGGCGGCTGACCCCGGGCTCGACGCGAGCTCGGCGGCCGCGTCGAGCGCTCGGCTCAGCGCCGCGCCGATCGGCTTGTGCTGCGCCAGCGCCGCGTCCGAAGCGCAGACGACGAACGCAGGCCACGGCGCTACGAATTCCCCGACGCGCCTGAACCGTCCCGAGTCGACGAGCGGCTTCGTCATGAATTTTTCCCAGAAGAAGACGTCGGCTTGCCCGCTCGCAAATGCGTCGATCGCGCCTTGGAGCGTGCCGACGACGACGAAATCGAGATCATCGGTAGGCCAGCCCTGCTCGCGCGCATGCACGAACGACATCAAGTGCGACCCCGACCCGCGCCGGCTGATCGCGTAGCGGCGCCCGCGGACTTCCTCGATGCTCCGGAGATCGGAGCCCGCGGGCACGTGGATCCCCCAGATCAGCGGGGAGACGGTATAGAGGCTGACGATTTTGAAGCCGCCTTGCGCGGCGCCCGCGACCGCGCCTTCGGTCAACAGCATCGCCACATCGAGCTCGCCCGCGCGCAGAGCCGCAGCCATGGCGCCCGAGCCCTCGGGGACGTCGCGCCAAGTGGCGCCGAGATCGTCGAGCGCCCCGGATTCCGCTAGCCGCAGCCACGGCAGATTGAAGTGCTCTGGCACGCCACCAATCTTTATCTCTACCATAGGGTTAAAGACTATTCTTCAGTCGTTACTTTCCGTCCACGCTCAGCGCGAGCACGACGTTGCCCGGCATCCCGCCGCCATGCGGATAGCCCGAGTTCACGATCACGAGACCTCCCGCGATCGCGGGACCTGCGCCGTCTAGCGAGCCGCCTCGGCCGGGGACGCCGTTCACCGTCTCGTACGAGCGGACCGTATCGAAGTCCCAGAGCACAGAGCCGTCCGTGGTCGAGTACGCGCGGACATGGCCATCCATAGAGCCGGACAGCACCGCGCCCGGGATGCCGCTGACGGCGCCCGGTTGCGCGGGGCTGCACCGCGGGCGCTCGCCGCACTCGGCCGGCGGCGTATGCCAAGCCCGCACGCCGTCGCGCAGCCGCAGCGCAAACATACCGCCGCCCTGCTTCGGGTCCGCATCAGTGGCCCATGCGTTAGGGACCGGAATCCGGTGAACGTCGGACACCGCGACGTAGACGTTAGTGCCATCGGCGGCCGAGCCCCACTGCACGCCGCCCATCGAGCCGCCCTGCCCGACGCGCTGCTGCCAGAGCATCTCGCCGCCGCGATCCGGGTCGAGCGCGTAGACCACGCCCGACTTCTGGCCCGCGAGCAGCGCGCGCTTGCCGCCACCGAGCTCGACGAGGATCGGCGATGCGCCGAAGTCGAAGTCGGGGCCGTTCGAGTCCGCGCAGTTGGTCTTGTCGACCATCCGGCAGGCCGCGACGTACGCGTCCTTCGCCGTGGTCTGGCGCGCCCACAGCACTTTGCCAGTGTCGAGATCGAACGCGACGAACGCGTCGCTGCGCTCGCTCGGCGGATCGGTGTAGTTGTTGCCCGTGGTCGCGTAGACCGCGTTGCGCTGCGGATCGATCGCGGGGCTCGACCAGATCGGCACCCCCGACGGCCCGTACAGCTGAGTGCCGACCGCGTTCTTCTTGGTCGGCTTCGGCGCGCCAACGGTGTAGGTCTTCCAAACTTGTTTGCCGGTCGCGACGTCGAGAGCGACCAGGTTGCCGCGGAACTTGCAGCATTCGTAGCTCGCGACGGCGCCCTGCGCCTCCTCGTTCGACGCGACGGGCACGTACAACCGGCCTCGATAGAGCGCCGGCGAGCCGCTGATGCGCGCGCTTGCGAAATCGTCGACACGCGTCTCCCAGATGACGGTGCCAGCCGCAGCGTCGAGCGCACGTACGACGGCGCGCTGGTCGGCGACGATCGCGACGCGTCGCGCGGCGGCGCCGGTGCCGATCTCGGTCAACGCGATCGCCGCGCGCACGCCGGCGCCCGCGTCGAAGTACCAATGCACGCAGCCGGTTCGTGCGTCGAGCGAATAGACCTTGCCGGCCTGGCTGCCGAAGTACACGCGGCCGCCTGCTATCGTCGGCGCGCCGTAGACCCTGTTGTCGCCGGGCAATCCGAATGCCCAGCGAACGGCGAGCCGCGGCAACTGCGCGGCCGTGAGCCCGGCTCCAGCGTCGCTCTGGAAGCGGGCGTTGCCCGGCGTGACGCCCCAGCCAGTCCAAGCCGGGTTGCCGAAGTCGACGCGTGCATTCCGTTCCGTGCACATAGCCGCCGGCGATGGATTCATCTCGATCCGCGTCGTGAGTGGCTTGCCGGAGAGGTACTCCGCGACCGCACGGCGGTCGTCGCTCGACAGCGTGATCGCCATCGTGATCATCGAGCCGTTCTCGAGCGCGAGCAGGATCTGCTCGGGCGCCATTGCGGCAAACGCGGCGCGCGTCGGAGCGCGCGGCACGCCCGCGTCGTGGCACACGGCGCAAGTGCTCTGATAGGCCGCCGCGCCGGGTGGCGCAGCGGGCGGCGTCTGCGCGGCGACGCCGGTAGCGACAAAGGTCGCGCTCGCGAGGAACGCGGCGCGGACAAGCTCATGCGATGTCATGAGGGATCCCCTGAACGGAAACGTTTGAACCGCGCGTCCGATCAGTGCGCGCGCGGTGCGAGATAAGCGGCGAGCGCCGCGAGATCCGCGTCGCTGATCTCCGTTTTACGGAACGGAGGCATCACCGAGACGCCGGTGCGGACGAACGTCTGCGTGATCGTCGGCACGAGATCGGTGCGCTGCTCGAGCGGCGCAGGTTTGCCGCCCTTATAGAGCGCGTCGAGCGCCTGAGTGCCTGGGTGCTTCGGGCCCGGGGCGTGACACGGCGCGCACCAATAAGCGAACACCTGACGGCCATGCTCGACGGTCGCGGCATCTTGCGCGCCCGCCGCCATCACGAGCGTGCACGCAAGGACGACAAGCGCGGCGCGAACCGCCGGCATCGGGCGAGCTACGCCCGAACCGCGGGTGCGATCACCCAGGAGTACAGCGGCTCGCCGGCCGGCGAGCCCGCGCTGCGCACGCAGCCGACCGCGGCGGAACCGATCTCCGCTCGCCCGCTCGGGCAGCGCGTCACCACCGTCGCCATCTCTGCCGCCCAGTCCGCGCTCGAGAGCGCCTCACGCGCCTCGACCAGCAGACTCTCCGGACCGGACAGCGCGTGCTCTGCAGCGCCGTGCTCGGCGCGAAACACGACTTTGAGCCCTTGGTCCCACGCGAGCCGCTCGAAGCAAAAAAGCGGACCCTGGGCCGTGAGACCCGCGATCGCGACCGGCGACTGCTTCCAGCGGTGATAGATGTCGTGGTACCAGAGGCTCGTCATGTCGCCTTGAATCGGGTGCACCTGTTCGCCGAGGCTCGCGGCGCGCTGGCCGAAAGCGACGCTCTCTGCGAAGCGCGTGTCATAGACGACTTTGTAGAGAGGCAGCGAGGACGCGGGTGCGGGGCTGCCGAGTGCCGCCGCGCGCGCGGCCTGGTTCGCAAGCGGCCACGCCGATGCGGCGATGCCAATCTGCAAAAACGTCCTACGGCTCGTCATGCGTTTTTTCTCCCCCACCCGTGGTCGCGCACGCCCCGCCGCGATCAGCGCCGGAGCCCCGGTATGATACGACGCCGGCCGTAACCCCGCATGTCGTCGCGCTCGAGCGCTTCGTCAGCCACCCTGGGCCGCGGACTCCTGCGGCGGCGTCTCGAACTGCTCCGCCCACGGCAGCGCACCGCTCGCGACGAGCTCCTCGGTGAACCCGAACGAGCGCATGTCCTCGATCCTTTGCGGATAGAGGATTCCATCCAGATGATCGCACTCGTGCTGCACGACGCGTGCATGGAAGCCATCGACCGTGCGGTCGATCGACCCGCCGAATTGGTCGCGGCCGCGATAACGGATCCGCGCGGGCCGCGGCACGAGCCCGCGCATCCCGGGCACGCTGAGGCACCCTTCCCAACCCGCTTCGCGCTCGTCACCGAGCGGCGTGATCTCGGGATTCACGAGCACGGTGAACGGCACCGGCTCGGCCTTCGGATAGCGCGGGTTGTAGTCGACGCCAAAAATCACGACGCGCTGCGGCACACCGATTTGCACGGCCGCGAGCCCTGCGCCGTCCGCGGCCTGCATCGTCTCGAGCAGATCGCGCACGAGCTCGTGGAGCTCGGGGGTGTCGAACTCGAGGACTGGCGCCGCCACTTGACGGAGCCGAGGATCACCGAGCCGCAGTATCGGGCGAACTGCCATCGTCAGTAGTTCGAGGGAACGCGTAGCCTCTGCCGTAGCGACCATTCTAGCCTCTCGGCCCCGAAGCGCTAAGCTACGCGGCCATGTCGCAGAACCTGCTCATCGTCGGCGCCGGGATCGGCGGCCTCACGGCGGCGGCCGTGCTACTCGAGCGCGGCCATCGCGTGCGCGTCTACGAGCAAGCGCCCGCGCTCGGCGAGATCGGAGCCGGGATCCAAATCAGCGCGAACGCGTCGCGCGTCCTGCACGGCGTCGGGCTCGAAGAAGCGCTGACGAAGGTTGCGGTGATCCCGACGGCGCAGCAGTTTCGCGTGTATAGCACTGGCGAGCTCCTCCATGAGATCCCGCTCGGCGCCGCGCACGAGCGAAGCCACGGCGCTAAGTATTACCACCTGCATCGCGCCGACTTGCATGCGGTGCTCGCGGCCAAGGTGCGCGAGCTCGATCCCGACGCTGTCGTGCTTCGCACGGCCGCGGAGAGCTACACCGAGACGCGAGACTCGGTCACCGTGAAGTTCGCGAACGGCACCACGGCAAGCGGCGACTTGCTGATCGGCGCGGACGGCATCAAGTCAGCGATCCGCGCACAGATCCTCGGCGCGACGAAGGCCGAGTTCACGAACTACGTCTCCTGGCGCGCGACGGTGCCGAGCTCGCGGCTACCGTCCGATTACATGGAGCGCGTGTCGACGAACTGGATGGGCCCGAACGCGCACGTGATCGTGTACTACATCCGCCGCGGCGAGCTCTTGAACTTCGTCGGTCTCGTCGAGGACGACACGTGGCTCGACGAATCGTGGACGGTGAAAGCGCCGTGGGCTCGGCTCAAAGCGGACTTCACCCCGTGGCATCCGAAGGTCCAGATGCTGATCGACGCGATGGACAAGGACAATTGCTACCGCTGGGCAATGTACAACCGGCCGCCCGTCACGGGCTGGAGCACCGCGCGCGCGACGCTGCTCGGAGACGCGGCGCATCCGACGCTGCCGTTCATGGCGCAGGGCGCGGCGATGGCGATCGAGGACGGCGCGATCATCGCGCGCGCTCTCGAGCAGGAGAGCTCGTTGGGCGCAGCGCTCGACCTCTATCAGCAAAGCCGCTACGAGCGCACGGCGCGCGTGCAGATCGGCTCGAACGAAATGGGCAAGCTCTTCCACCAGCGTACGGAAGAGGACCTGCGCCGCGGCTTCGAGGGCCGCGACCTCGCGAAGGAGCGCAACGCCTGGCTCTTCTCATACGACCCCTGGACCGTGCCGCTCGGGGCGCCGGCCGTGGCCGGCTGAGCCCCGTGCGCCCAGGGCGGCGGGGTTTTTTGCATAAGTTGTGACCTAGTTTAGGGAAACCCTTAGGGCCGCCTGCCCAAACTACGGGCGTTCGATCCGAATCGGGGCGGCGCTCATGTACGAGGCACATTTCGGGCTGAAAAAGCCCCTATTCCAGACCGGCATCGCGCAGGAGTCGGCCGTATTCCTCGCCGCGAGACACCAGCAACTCGCCGCGAGCATCAAGCTCGCACTCACGACGTCCGACAGCGCCGTCGTGCTCACTGGACCCGCGGGCGTCGGCAAGACGACGCTAATGTCGACCGTGCTTCGCACAGCGAGCACCAAGCTCGCGTTGGGCTGGATCACGGTGGCGCCCGCAAACCCGGCCGAGCTGCTCGAGCTGTTGCTGGTCGAGTTCGGCTTCAACGCGCACCGCGTCGGCCGCGTCGAGCGGATGCAGATGTGGCGCCAATTCCTCAATGAGATGAGCGCGACGTCGTCGCGGATTTACGTCATCGCGGAGCGCGCCGAGGATCTCGGCGCCGACGTGCTCCGGGCGCTCGATTCGCTGACCGCCGCCGACCCGAACGGCTCGCTCGGCGCGAATCTCGTCCTGCTCGGGCAGCCCGCGCTGCTCGAGGTGCTGAAGGCGCCGACGCTCGCGTCGCTGTGCCAGCGGATCCGGCTGCGTCAGCGCCTCGAGCCCCTCGCTCTCGACGAATTACGAGCCTATCTCGACCAACACGCGAAGGCTGCGGGCGGCGCGCTCGACAAGCTGCTCGCGCGTGACGCGCTCGCCGCGCTGCACGAGATCACGGGCGGCGTTCCGCGGCTCGCGAACAACGTCACGGAGACCGCGTTGACCCTCGCGGCAACACGCAAGGAGCCCGCCGCAACGGCGCAACTTCTGCGCGAGGTCGCTGAGATGTTCGGGATCCCCGCGGCGCAGGCGCCGGCGAGCGTCGCCGAGCCGGCCCGCGTCGCGGCGCCCGCCGCATCGGTTACTTCTGCTGCGAGCGTGGCACCGGTGGCGAGCGCAAGCATCGCGCAGCCCGCGCCCGTCGCGGCGAAGCCGCCGCCCGCCGCACAACCTGCGCCGCTCACCACGAAGACGCCGCCGTTCGTCGCCCAACCGATCGCACCTGCGGCGCGCGCAGGGATGCTCGCGCGCGGCCCGGGTCCGACCGCGCCATCCGCAACGCCGCCTGCCGCTGCCTCGCCGGCGCCGGCAACCGCCGCGCCCGCAACGCCGCCGCGCGTTGCAGCCCCGAGCCTCGATCCGAGCCCATCGATGATCGCGCGTCGACCCGTTTTCGCCGCCGCTGCTCCGGTCGCGCCGGCCGCAGCCCCGTCAGTGCCGACGACGCCCGCACCCGTCTCCGCGGCGCACCCGGCGGCCGCGGCCGCCCCAGTGCCGCCCGCTCTCACCGCGACGCCGGCCGCCACGCAGCCGCGCGCAGCCGCGTCCCAACTAATGTCGGACGAGGAGATCGACTCTTTCGCGGCCACGCTGACGGAATCGCCCGACGTGCAGACGCTCGACTTTCCGGTGCTGACCGACGCGGTCGATCCACCCCGGCAACGCCCGCGGGCCGAGACCGCCTACGTCAAGCCGCCCGCACCGCGCGCTCCAGCGCCCGAGCCAGCTAAGCCGCCGCTACCGCGCGTCGTCGCGGCCGCGAGCACGCCGCTCACTGCGCGCCCTGCGATGCCGCCGCAGCCGGCCACGAAGTCGGTGCCTCCCGCTCAGCAAACTTCGTCCGAGGACTCGGACGTGTTGCGCCAAACGCAGACGATGCGCGCGATTGCGGTCGCGAAGTCGATCGACGACATCAGCAACTCGATGGCGGAGACGCTGTTCGGCGAGGACGATCTCGCGCACCTCAACAGCGCGCTCGCCGCGTCAGGTTGGACTAACGATGACGCCGCGGCGGCCCCGGCTGCCGCAAGCCCGGCGCCGACGCCTCCAGAGACAGCGAAACTCCCTCCGCAGGCGCCAGCCGCAAGACCGGCCACGCCGCCGGTCGCAAGACCCGCCATACCGCCGCCGGTCGCGAAGTCCGCGACACCGCCGCCCGCACCGAAGCCTGCGCCGCCGCCGGCCGACGACGATCCATTCGACTTCCTCGGTCTCGGCCGCGACGCGCCGCTCGAGCTCATCGACGACGAGCCCATCGAGGCGCAGCAGCGCAAGGAAGCGGGGCGCAACCGCTGAGGATTTCGTTGCGGGCCTGAGTCTGCCGAGCGAAGCGCGCTCAGCTCGCCGCGAGCGGCAGCCCGAGCGTCTTCAGCGCCGCGGCAACCTCGTCGAGTATCGCGGGATCGTCGATCGTCGCGGGCATCGTCCAAGGCTCGCCGTTCGATATCCGGCGCATCACGCCGCGCAAGATCTTTCCCGAGCGCGTCTTCGGCAGCCTCTTCACGACGGCCGCGGCCTTGAACGCCGCAACGGGACCGATCCGGTCGCGGATCGCTGCGATCGCCTCGGCGACGACATCGGGCGCGGCTCGTCTGCAGTTCGCGTTCAGCACGAGGAGCCCGATCGGCACCTCGCCCTTGAGCTCGTCGCGCACGCCCCAGACGGCGCACTCGGCCACGTCGGGATGCGCGGCGAGCACCTCCTCCATCGCGCCGGTCGACAGCCGATGCCCCGCGACGTTGATCACGTCGTCGGTTCGCGCCATCACGAACGCGTAGCCCTCGGCGTCGATGAAGCCCGAATCCGCGGTGCAGTAGTAGCCGGGGAACTGCGCGTAGTACGACGCGAGGCAGTGGGCGTCGGCGTTCCAGAGGCCGAGGAAGGTTCCGGGCGGCAACGGCAGCTTCACGGCGAGCGAGCCGACCGTGCCGGCGGCGACCTCGTGTCCGGCCGCATCGAGCACAGCAACGTGGTACCCCGGCACCGCGCGCCCCGCGGCGCCGTCGACGATGGGCAGCTCTTCGACGCCGCGGCAGAGCCCGGTGATCGCCCACCCGGTCTCGGTCTGCCACCAATGATCGATCACCGGCACGCCGAGTGCGGTGCGCGCCCAGCGCAGACTGACGGGGTCCGTCCGCTCGCCCGCGAGGAACAACGCCCGGAGGCCACGCAAGTCGTAACGCCGCATGTGCGTCGCGCCGGGGTCCTCGCGCTTGATCGCGCGCAGCGCGGTCGGCGCCGTGAACAGCACGCGGACGTCGTGCTCGGCGGCGACGCGCCAGAACGCGCCGGGATCCGGAGTGCCGACCGGCTTGCCCTCGTAAAGCACGGTGGCGTTCCCGTTCAGCAGCGGCGCATAGACGATATACGAATGGCCGACGACCCAGCCGATGTCGGACGCGGCCCAGAACGTCTCGCCCGGCTCGACGCCATAGAAGTTGCGCATGCTCCAGCGCAGCGCGACCGCGTGGCCGCCGTTGTCGCGCACGACGCCCTTCGGCCGGCCCGTTGTGCCCGAGGTGTACAGGATGTAGAGCGGATCCGTTGCCTCGACCGGCACGCACTCGTGCTCGCGCGCGCCGGCAAGCGCCTCGTCCCAATCGATGTCCCGGCCCGCGACGAGCGGCGCGCGCAGCTGGGGTCGCTGCAGGATCACACAGCGACGCGGCGCGTGCTTCGCGATCGTGAGCGCCTTGTCGAGCAGCGGCTTGTACTCGACGAGCCGCCCGATCTCGATTCCGCATGACGCCGACAGCACGACCTTCGGCTTGCAGTCCTCGATGCGCGCCGCGAGCTCGCCCGCCGCGAAACCGCCGAACACGACGGAGTGGATCGCGCCGAGCCGTGCGCATGCGAGCATCGCGAACACGGCTTGCGGCACCATCGGCATGTAGATCACGACGGTGTCGCCGCGGCCGACCCCTAAACGCGCGAGCGCGCCCGCGAGGCGCGCAACCTCGCGCTGCAAATCGGTGAACGTGTAACGCGCGATGGTCTGCGAGACGGGGCTGTCATAGATCAGCGCGTTCTGTCGCCCGCGTCCGGCCTCGACGTGCCGGTCGACCGAATTGAAACAGGTATTGAGCTCGGCGCCCGCGAACCAGCGATAGAACGGCGGCCGCGTGCCATCGAGCACGCGCCGCCACGGCTTCGACCAATCGATTTCGGCCGCGGCCTCTGCCCAGAAGCGCTCGGGATCGCGTGCCGCCGCGGCGTAGACCTCTGCGAAGCGCCCTTGGCTCGACATCCCTCCCCCGTCCGCCTGTTGAGCTACCCGCCTCGGTTCGCGAGTGGCACGAACGCGCGCGCCTCAGGTCCGATGTAGTCGGCCGTCGGCCGGATCAGCTTGTTGTTCGCGCGCTGCTCGAAAACGTGCGCTGCCCAACCAGAGACCCTGGAGCAGACGAAGATCGGCGTGAACAGCGGCGTCGGGATGCCGAGAAACCGGTACGCGGACGCACTATAGAAGTCGAGGTTCGGGAACAGTTTCTTCTCGCGCCAGAGCAGTGTCTCGATTGCCTCGGAGACCGGATACAGCACGCGGTCGCCCGCATCCGCGCCGAGCTCCTTCGCCCAGGCTTTGATGACGGCATTGCGCGGGTCCGACGTTCGATAGACCGCATGCCCGAAACCCATGACCTTTTCCTTGCGCGCGAGCATCGCCTCGACACCCGCCGTCGCTGTCGCGGGCGAATCAAAGCGCTCGATGAGCTCCATCGCTGCCTCGTTCGCGCCGCCGTGCAACGGCCCGCGCAGCGAGCCGATCGCCGCGGTCACGCACGAATAGAAATCCGATAGCGTCGCGGCGCACACGCGCGCGGTGAACGTCGACGCGTTGAACTCGTGCTCCGCGTACAGGGTCAGCGACGCGTCGAGCGCGCGCTCGTGCAGCGCGGCCGGCGCTTTGCCGTGCAGCAGCGTCAGAAAGTGCGCAGCCGTGCTCGGCGCGTCGGTTGCGGTTGCGATCCGCTTGCCGTTGCGCACGAAGTTGTGCCAGTAGAGCAGCATGCCGGGGAAAGCCGAGATCAGGCGCGTCGCGACCTCGAGCTCGTTGGCGAAGTCGCGCTCGGGCTCGAGCGTGCCGAGCATCGAGCAGCCGGTGCGCAGCACGTCCATCGGATGAGCCGACGTCGGGATCCTCTCGAGCACGTCGCACAGAGCTCGCGGCAGCTCGCGGCGAGCGCCGAGAGCCGTCCGAAACGCGTCGAGCTGTCGAGACGTCGGCAGCTCGCCGCGTAGCAGCAGGTACGCGACCTCCTCGAACGTCGCGTGCGCGGCAAGCTCGACCACGTCGTAGCCGCGATAACGCAGGTCGTGGCCGTCGCCGACCGTGGCGATCGCGGTTTGACCCGCCGAGACGCCGCGCAAGCCGCCCGCGGGCGCCGCTCGTTCCGTGCTCATCGTCGTCTTCCTTTCCGGCCCTTGCCTGTCTTCTTGTGGGCGGCAGCCTTCGATTTCGACGGCTTGGTCGCTTCGCCAGCGGCCGACGCCGAGCGGGCATAAAGCTCGTCGAGCTTACGCTCGTACGCGTGATAGTCGAGCACGCCGTAGAGCTCTTCGCGCGTCTGCATCTTCGCGACGACCGGCTTCTGCGTGCCACGCTCGCGGATCGCGGTGTAGACCTCGAACGCCGCGCGGCTCATTGCACGAAACGCGCTCAGCGGATACAGAATCAGCTTCACGCCCGCCGCGCCGAGGTCGTCGACCTTGAACAGCGGCGTGAGGCCGAACTCCGTGAGGTTCGCGAGCACCGGCACGCCGATCGCGTGCGTGAACGCGCGGTAATCGTCGAGCGTGTAGAGTGCCTCCGCGAACACCATGTCCGCGCCGGCCGCAACGTATGCGACCGCGCGCTCGACCGACGCCTGCATGCCCTCGCGCGCGAACGCGTCGGTGCGCGCCATGATCACGAACTCGCGGTCGGACCGCGCGTCGACCGCCGCCTTGAGGCGGTCGCACATCTCGCCGGTGGAGACGGTCGCTTTGTTCGGCCGATGACCGCAGCGCTTCGCCTGCTCCTGATCCTCGATGTGCATTCCAGCGACGCCCGCGCGCTCGAGCTCGCGCACGGTGCGCGCGATGTTGAACGCGCTGCCGAAGCCCGTGTCGGCGTCGACGAGCAGCGGCAAGTCGGTTGCGGCCGTGATCCGCCGCGCGTCCTCGACTACGTCGTTCAGTGTCGTGACGCCGAGATCGGGCAACCCGAACGACGCGTTCGCGACGCCGGCGCCCGAGAGATAGATCGCTTCGAACCCCGCGCGCTCGGCGAGCAACGCACAGTACGCGTTGACGGCGCCCGGGATCTGGACCGGCGCGCGTTTCGCGACCGCGTCCCACAGCTTCGCGCCCGCGCTCACGACTCAGTCACCCACAGCGACACGAAATCGTCGACGGCCATCTCCTCGAGCGTGTCTTGCTCTGCGCACGCCTGCTCGATCCGCGCGATCTGCGCCGCGGCGAAATGCGTCGAGAGGCTCGCGTTGAGCTTCGCGAGCAGCAGCGGGATGCCTTCGGCGCGCCGCCGGCGATGGCCGACCGGATAATCGATCGCGACACGAGCGGTCCGGGCCCCGTCCTTGAAGAACACTCGCAGCGCGTTGCCGATCGCGCGCTTATCCGGATCCAGGTAATCGCGGCTGAAGTCGCGATTCTCGGTCACCACCATCTTCGCGCGCAGCGCGTCGATCCGCGGGTCGCGCGCGACCTCGTCCTCGTAGTCGTCGGCCGAGAGCCGCCCGAAGATCAGCGGCACGGCGACCATGTACTGAAGACAGTGATCGCGGTCCGCGGGATTCGCGAGCGGACCGGTCTTGTCGATGATCCGCACGCCCGGCTCCTGCGTCTCGATCTCGATCCGCTCGATCGAATCGAACCGCGGCGCGACCTCGGCGTGCAACTTCAGCGCGGCTTCGACTGCGGTCTGCGCGTGAAACTCGGCAGGAAACGAGATCTTGAACAGCACGTTCTCCATCACGTACGACCCGAGCTTGCGCTCGAGCGCGATCGGTTTGCCTTTGAACAGCACGTCCTCAAAGCCCCAAGTCTGCGCCGTGAGCGCCGAGGGGTAACCCATCTCGCCCGCGAGCGCCAGGAGCGCGTGCCGGACGCCGCGGCTGGTCGCGTCGCCCGCGGCCCAGCTCTTGCGCGAGCCCGTGTTCGGCGCGTGCCGGTACGCGCGCAGCGCGGCGCCGTCGAGCCACGCATTGGACACGGCGTTCACGATCTGTTCGCGCGTACCGCCGAGGAGCTGCGTCGCGACGGCGGTGCTCGCGATCCTCACGAGCAGCACGTGATCGAGACCGACGCGGTTGAAGCTATGGTTCAGCGCGAGCACGCCTTGGATCTCGTGCGCCTTGATCATCGCCGTGAGCACGTCGCCGACCGTGAGCGGAGACCGGCCCGCTGCGCGCCGTCCACGGCTCAGATAGTCGGCGACAGCGAGTATCGCGCCGAGGTTGTCGGACGGATGCCCCCACTCGGCCGCGAGCCAGGTGTCGTTGAAGTCGAGCCAGCGAATCATCGCGCCGACGTTGAATGCCGCGGTGACCGGATCGAGCTCGAAGCGCGTGCCCGGCACGCGCGCGCCGCCCGGCAGCTCGGCGCCGGGCACGAGTGGCCCGAGCAGCTTCGTGCAGGCAGGATAGCTAAGCGCGAGGATCCCGCAGCCGAGCGTGTCCATGAGGCAATAGCGCGCGATGCGCCGTGCCTCGTCGGCGTCGGCGCGAAATTCGCGCACGTAGTCCGCGATCTCGGTGAGCAACTGGTCGGGTGGAGGTCGGTGAGCGTCGCGGTGGATCGAGGACATGTCGTCTTTGCCGGCTTCGAGCGTGCCCGGCAGTATATAAGGTCGGGCCTGCCGCGGTGGCGGGTCGTCAAGGACGATCGAACAATGCTGAGCTACCAGCACGGCTACCACGCGGGCAACCATGCCGACGTGCTCAAGCACGTCGTGCTGCTTGCGCTGCTCGCGAAGCTCGTCGCGAAAACTAAGCCACTGCGCTACATCGAGACGCATGCGGGCGCCGGCGGCTACGATCTACGCTCGCCTGCCGCTCTGAAGAACCACGAATTCCTGGCCGGAATCGCGAAGATTTACGGCACTCCCGGCGCTCCCGCAGCGGTGGCGCGGCTCGTCGAGCTCGTGCGCCGCTACAACGACGGAGCGACGAAGCTCGAACGCTATCCCGGCTCCCCGTGGCTCGCCCGCGAGCTGTTACGAGCGACGGACAGCCTCTATCTCTTCGAGCTCCATCCTGCGGAGCACCGCGCGCTCGAGCAAAGGGTGGGTCAGGACCGCCGCGTCACCGTGCTGCGCTCGAACGGGCTCGAAGGCTGCGTCGGGCTCGTGCCGCCGCCCGAGCGCCGCGGACTGGTCCTGATCGATCCCTCGTACGAAGTGAAGGACGAGCACACGCAAATCGTCGACGCGCTCACGAAGGCGCATCGGCGCTTCGCGACCGGCACGTTCGCGATCTGGTACCCCGTGCTCGAGCGCCGCTGGGTGCAGCGCTTCGAGCGCGCGATTCGCTCCACGGGGATCGAGTCGATCGATCTTTACGAGCTCTGCGTCGCGCCGGACGGGCATGGGCGCGGCCTCACGGGCAGCGGGATGATCGTCGCCAATCCGCCGTGGCAGCTGCGCGAGGAAGTCACGCTCGCGCTCCTGTGGCTTGCGCGCGAGCTCGGCGAGCGCGGCTCGCAGCGCGCGGTCGAGCTCTGCGCCTCCGCGTGACCGCGCGGCTCGCGTTGCGGTCAGGGCGACTCTGAGTCGCGACGTCCTCGCCCGCGCGAGGAGCCCTGCGGAGCCGGCACGAACGCGGGACGCCAAGCGGGCGTGCCGTCCTCGGACGCGTTCTCGGTGAGCTGACGGACGTCCGAGCCGTCGGCGCGCATCACGAAGATCTCGCCGTCGGACATGCCGCCGGTTTCATCTTTGAAGCCGGTTCGATTGCTCGCGAACGCGATCCACTCCGCGTCCTGCGACCATGCGGGATGCGCGTCGTTGCCGGGCGAGCTCGTGAGTCGAGCGAGCCCTCCGCCGCCCGGACGCACGGTGTAGATCTCGTAGTCGCCGTCGCGATTGCTCGTGAACGCGATCCGATCGCCATGCGGCGACCAGGCCGGAAACGTGTCCGGCCCCGTCGTAAGCTGCGTCACCCGCTGCGTCTTGAGATCGAAGATCCGGAGCCCACGCTGCGCGCGCTCGAAGTTTGCATAGACCACCTTCGTAGCGTCGGGCGACCAGCTCGGAAAGCCGACGTGCTCACCCGCTGCCGGCAGCTCCAGGACCGCGCCTCCGCTCACCGGAATCAACGCGAGGTGCGAGGTCAGATTTTCGCGGCCCGCGAGTGTCTGCAGGAACTCGCCGATCGCGAACACGATCTGGTCGCCCTGCGGCGACCACCTCGGCGCGAGCGAATTGCGCATCGGATCGTTGAACAGGACGGCGCTCGAGCCGTTCGAGCTCACGATCAAGATCGAGTTGTGTGCCGCCCCTGCCGGGCCATCGTTCTCGACGAGCCGATCGCCGCGCGGCGAGTACGACGGAAAGATGCCGGTACGCAGCACGCGGTAACGCGAATCGCGGCTCCAGGTGTAGCCGTACGGCGGCCACGCGCCGAGGTACCGATCGAACACGAGCCGCTTGCCGTCTGGCGACCAGCTAGGACTCCGGAACGCGCCGCGCGCGCCCGGCGCACCCGCGGCGCGCTCGATCCCGGCCGGCGGCTGCCCCGGCATGCCGGCCGGGGAAGAAAACGGTGCTTGGCTCGCCCACATCACGCCCGCATTGGCGACCCAGCGCGGCGCGGACTTCGCGCCGACGCCGTCGCCGAACGTTCCACGCGAGCCGTTCGCGACGTCGATCGAGACGATTTGGCTGCCGGTAGCGGTCCTTTCGTAGTAGACGACCTTCTTGCCGTCGGGCGACCAGCTCGGGCCGCCCGCGGAGTCCGCTGCGCTCGAGAGCCGCTGCAGGTCCGTGCCGTCGCGCGCCATCACGTAGACCTGCGTCCGGAGCGGAATGAAGAACGGCGCCGAGCCCGGCGTGCTTTGCGGCGTACGAGGCGAATCGCGATCCGACGAGAACGCGATCCTCGTGCCGTCGGGCGACCACGACGGGCGGAAATCGCCGCTCGACCCCTCGGTCAGGTTCTGCAGGGTCCTGCGGCCCAAATCGAGCAACCAGATGTTTGCGCGGCCGTCGCGCGTCGACACGAACGCGAGAGACGAGCCGTCCGGCGACAACACTCCTTGATCGTCGAACGCCGGGTTATCGGTGAGCCGCTCGAGACCCGAGCCGTCCGAATGCACGCGATAGATATCGGCCGAGCCGCTGCGGTCCGAGGTGAACACGACCCAGTCGCCCGACGCCGAGAACGACGCGTTGAAATTGTCGTAGTCGTTCGGCACGAGCAGCGGGCGCGCATTCGCGCCGTCCGCGTCGGCGATGAAGAGGTTCGGGCGCACGCCCGTGAGGCTCGCGAACGCGATCGTCGGTCCGCCTTGAGCGTCGGCCAAGCCGAACGGCGCGACCGCTGCCACGAGCGACACGGCGAGCGCGCACGCGAGGGCCGCCGTGCGCAAGCTCGTTGCACCTGCCGATCCCGAGCTCGACATCGGACTCCTCCCCGGCTCGCCGGCCCCGCCGCGTTCTTGGTGCGGTTCGGGAGCCACGGAGCACGCGGCTGGCACTATAAGCGGCGTCGCCCTACTTCGTCAGCGGGTGCCGTGCGGTTTCGGGATCGCAAGGCTGTCCCGATGGCTCGAGGTCCGGGCGGTATTCCCACGTCGCCGTGTAGGAAGCCGGCGCCGCGAGATACGCCGGATCTTCGAGCGTGAACGCGTATTGAAGGTGACGCCGATCGTCCGCGAGCGTGACCCGCTCTACGAGGTGCTTGGCCGGGCTCGACGGGATCATGACCAAACCCAACGGATAAGGCGCGAAGCCGACCGTGTCGATCACGAGCGTGCCGCCCTCCCAGTGGCCGATCGAATGCCCCAACACCGACGGCGCGACGCTCGCCGGATGCGCGGATTGATCGAGATGCACGACGCGCTCCATCCGCACGCCGACGGCACCCTCGAAACGCATCACGACGGTCGCGGCGCCGACTTCGATCGAGCGCATGTCCGGAAAGATCGACAGGATCGGCGGCGCGATCGGCTCGCAAATCCCGAGGGCCGCGACGTCCGACGCGTTGGCGAGACTTTTGAGCACTTCGGCCTGCGCCGAGCGCCCGGCATCGGTGAGCGCCCAAGAGCGCGTGCTAGACAAGATCGCGCCGAAGCTATCGAGAGTCGGCGCCCAGCGGCCAGCGATACTGTCAGCCTGCGCGGTGACCGTGTGCGCGACCGCGATCTTGGCATCGGTGTTGAGCGGATAGACGGTGCCGTCCAATGTCTTCACCGACAGGCCCGACGCTCTGGCCGGCGCTCCTTGGCGGTTCGGATTCGCGCGGATCACCACGCGCGTGCCCGGCGCGATCGCCTCCTTGGCGAGCCCCAAAGCGTTAGCCTCCGAGACCGAAGTCGCCTCGATCTCCTGGAGCAACGGCTCGCCCCCGGTTCCCTTGGTCTCTACCGTGAAATAGATGTGGGGGTTTCTCCAGTCGAGCTTCGTGACCGTCCCCTCGATCACGACTTCCTGCTTCGTGTCGAAGACGGCGCGGCTATGGTGAGCGACGGCCGCCACCGGAACGAGCGTCGCGCCGCACGCGATCAAAGCTCCCCGATGGGATCGAACGCGACGCATAGGCCGTCAATGCACGGGCAACGACGACAGGTACGCCGAGAGGTTGAGGATATCGTCGGCCGTGAGATTCGCGACCACGGGCGCCATCAGGGGCGACCAGAGTCCGTGCCGAGTGCCGAGCTTCAAGTCTGCGAGCTGCCGCGCTAGGTAGCTCGGCGAGCGGCCGCGCAACGTCGGCACGACTGCGAGACCGCCGAGATCGGCGCCGTGGCAGATCGTGCACTGCGTGGTCTTCGAGCTCGGCTTCGTCGCGAGCGCCTCACCTTTCGCGATCGACCCTTTCGGCACGTACGCCGTGAACCCCGAGTGCGGATTCCGGAGCTTCTCGGTGTACTCCGTGTTTTTGGGCGTCTCGATGATCCGGCGGCCGAGCGGCTCCATTCCCGCGTCCGCGCCTTCGAGCCTGAGCCACATGCCGCCCGAGGGTCGCGTCTTCGGCACCGTGTCGGACTCGACGACCTCGATCCACGTCGCCCACTTGAGCGAGCTGAAGTAATCCGCCGACTGACGGATCTCGTCCTCGGTCATCTGCACTCCGAAGCTCGCCATCACCGGCGTGTTCGGCTTGCGTGCGTCCGCGCTTTGGCGCGCACCGCTCTTGAAGTCGTGCAGCTGCTGGATGAAGTAGTCACGATTCAAGCCCGCGATGCCGGCGTTCTCGGGTCGCCCCTTGCCGTTGGGATAATGGCAAAGCGAGCACGCCCAAATGCCCGCTTGCTCGCGGCCGATCGCGACGATCGACGGCATGCTCGGGTGGTCGCCCGGGAACCAGTCGGCCGGCCCCATGCGGTTGCGTATCTGATCGAGCGTGAACGATTTCTCCGCGCCCGGCAGCGTGAGCTTCGTGCCGTCGTCGGGCGGCGCGGGCGGCGCAGGCCCGGGCGTGATCGCGTATGCCCACGCGAGCTCGTTGACCAGCGGGGGCGGCGCGGCGGCCGATTGAGCGCTGGGGGTCCCGGCGGGCGCCGCCGTGCCCGTCTGTGCCTGCGCGCCGAGCACCCAGAGCAGTGTAGCGGCGCATGCCGCGAGCGCCGGCGCCGCGCGCCGCGCGTGAATCGATTGCGTCATCAAGGTCCCCCCGCGTTCTCTTCGCCGCGCGCCGTGCGCGAGCGGCGAAGGATTCTGAGCCCGGCGCGCGAGCTCGCGCAACATTCGAACCGCTCAGTTCGACGGCGCGGCGGCCGGCTCGGTCGACGGCGGCTCGCTGTTGAACGTATCGCGCGTCATCCGCCATTCGCCGTTCGGCTGACGCTGATAGATCCGGAGGAAAGTGCCCCGGATCGAGCGCGCCTCGCCGCCCGCGCGCGGCTTCGCGGTGCTCACATAGGTGCCCTGCTGGAACGCGAGGTCTCCCGAGACGACCGTCTGCGTCGGCGACCACGACTCGTCGAACACGAACTGCTCGAACGCGCGCCCGTTCATCGCGTCGTTCGCGGCCTTGCCGACGATCGGCGGACGGTTCGGCGCAATCATCACGTGGCCTTCGGTCGTGAGCGCGGAGAGCGTCTTGATATCGCCGTCGTTGATCGCGCCGAGGTAGTGCTTGTTGAATTCCATGATCGCAGCGACGTCTTGGTCGGCCGTCGGTCGCTTCGGCGTCGTGTCACCGCACGCGGCGAGCGTGCCGATAGCCGCAACCGCGGCGAGTGCTGCGAGAAATTTCATGAACCCTCCCCCTCTGTCTCGAGACTAGCGACGGTGCGCAGCATCTGATGAGCTCCGCGCGCCGCGCGGCTTACCACGGCGCCGTCGTGCCGTCGTAGTTCAGGAACTTGCCCGTGTCGGCGATCGTGAGCTTGTCGATCGTCGCGACCATGTTCGTCACGCTGAACGGCATCTCGATCATGCCTTTGAAGCCCTCGAGATACGCCTGCCGCTCCGTCACGACGGCACCCGGATGCAGCATCACGACCGTCACACCGTCCTTTTGCTCGGCGCGCGAGACGAGCTGCATCGCACGATTCAGCGCAGCCTTGCTCGCGCGATAGAAGATCGCGCCCGAGCCCGCGAGCTGATCCGTCAACGAGCCGTTCGTCGAGCTGATCGCGATGATGGTTTTGCGCTTGCTCGCTTTTACGTTCGGCAGCAGCGCCTCGGACACCATCAGCGGGCCCTTCACGTTCACCGCCATGACCGTGTCGAGCAAGGCGTAGTTCAGCTGTCCAAACGACTGGTCCGTCCAGTCGCCGGGGCAGTCGTCGTCGTGACACTTGCTGCGGTCGTTGTAGACGCCCGCGTTGTTGATCAAGAGATCGATCGGCTCGCCGTTGAGCTTGGTGGTGAGCGCTTTGAGGTCGTCGGCGCTCGTGACGTCTAGCTTCTCGACGCGGACGTTCTTGTGATCCTTGATCACGCCGGCAAGCGACTCGGGCACGCCGGCGCGCCGACTCGTCGCAATCACGGTCCAGCCTTTGGCGGCGTATTGCTTGACGAACTCGAGGCCGATGCCGGAGTTCGAGCCCGTGATCAGCACCGTGTCGGCGAATGCCGATTGCGAGAGCGCGCCGCTTGCCGCGATTACAACCGCCGCGACCGACTGGAGTACGCGCAACCTTCGATTCGTCATGACCGATTTCTCCCGGGGAAACACTGCCGACTCGGGCCGGCGCCCAGCTCAGGACCCACTGGAACATAGCACACGCCTTTCCGCGAAGCCGAGAGCTCATCGGCCGCCCAAAGCGCGTCACGGGTGCTCGATCGCGCGAGCTGGTCAGCTCGCAGCCGTCAGCGTGTAGTTCAGCAGCCAGACGAGCAGCAGCACGATCGGCACGTGCACGACGAACTGCAGCATCGAGTAGCCGACGATGTCGCGCGCCTTGAGCCCCAAGATGCCGACGAGCGGCAGCATCCAAAAAGGATGCAGCAGGTTCGCAAGCGCTTCGGTCGCGTTGTAGGTCTGGACGATCCACCCGAGGTGCACGCCGAGCGTCTTGCCGGCCTCGAGCAGGTACGGCGCCTCGATCAGCCATTTGCCGCCGGCGGACGGAATGAAAAGACCGAGCAGTGCCGAGTAGATGCCGACCATCACCGGGAACGTGTGCGCGGTCGAGACACTCACGAAGAAATGCGAGATCTGCGTCGACAGTCCCGACTCCGTGAGCATCCGGACGATGCCGGCGTACATCGGGTACTGAATCAGCACGCCCCCGACTGGAGTCACCGACGCCGCGATCGCGTTGACGAACGACTTCGGCCGCCAGTGCAGCAGCATCCCTACGATCAAGAACAGAAACACGTAGTGATTGAGATCGAGCACGACGCCGACGCCCTTCGCGCCGATCTCGAGCACGAAATAGCCGAAGCCGAGCACGCACGCGACGATCGTGAGCAGTGGGCTGTACTCGAGCCATTCTCCGGGCTTCTCGCGCTTGCCGATGTCGCTCGTCGCGGGCACGTAGTCGACACCCATCTGCTTCATCGAGCGCGACTGCCCTTCCCCCGGCGCCGAGTAGAACGCGACGGCCATCGACACGGCGATGAGCAAGCCGGCCACCAGCAGGCTCTGCCAAAGCCCGAGCGTCTGGGTCAGCGGAATCACGCCGCTGATCCTCTTGATCGAGTCCGGCAACGACGCCGGCGCCGCCATGATCAGCGCGGCGGACGACGACAGCCCGAGCGCCCAAACGCTGCCGACGCCGAGATACGCGGCCGCGCCGATCGCGCGATAGTCGGCGCCCCGCACGCGGTGCGCGACTTCGCGCGCGAGTAGCGCGCTGAAGATCAGGCTGAAGCTCCACGACACGAGTGACGCGAGCATCGAGAACAGAGCGACGAACGCAACGGCGCCGCGCGCGCCGCGCGGCACGCTCGCGAGCCTGCGGATCAGCGCGTAGACCGGCGGCGACGTCGCCACGGCGTAGCCCGTCACAACGATCATCGACATCTGCATCGTGAACGTGACGAGATCCCAGAAGCCGGTGCCGAAGCGTTGCGCCGTGTCGAGCACGCTATTGCCGGTGAGGAGACACGCGACGAACACGATCGCGACGGCCGAAAGCGCGAGCGCGAACGCGTCGGGGAACCATTTCTCGAACCAGTCGGAAAGCGACAAACCGATGCGCGCGAGCATCGACGTGCCGGCAGAGGAACGCGGGGAGGTCATCGCGCGGCGAATATATCAGAACCCGTGCGCGCGACCGCGCGACGCCCTCAGTCGCCGCCGAGACCGGCGAGCTCGAGCACACGCCGCTCGACCTTAGCCCAAGCCTCCGCGAACGGCGCGATCAGGTCGAAGTGGCCCGCGCGCGGCAGCACGTCGAGCGCGACGTCGCCGCCGCGCGCCCGCTCGGCGCTCGCGAGCCCCTCGCTCTGGGCCACCGGCACGATCGCGTCGCGCGCACCGTGCACGATGCGCAGCGGCACGCCGAGCGGAACAAGCTCTAGCGGGCTCGCTTGCGGGTAACGCTCCGCGACGCGTGCGCCCTCTCCGCCGAGGAGCGGCCGTACCGAGCCGTTGCAGCGCCCCGCGCCGAGCGCAAAGGCGCGCAGGTCCGCAATACCGGCGAGCGACACGACGCCCGCGACCGCGAGCGGATCGGCAACAAACAGGTCGCTCGAAGGTACGAGCTTGCGGCGCGCAGAGAGCCAGAGCGCGAGGTGTCCGCCCGCCGAGTGCCCGACCGCGACGATTCGATCGAGATCGAGTGAACGCGTTGGTGCGAGCGCACGCAGATGGTCGAGGCCTAGCGCGACATCGCGGAACGTGCCCGGCCAGCCGCCGCCGTCGTGGCCGAGGCGTCGGTACTCGATGCTCCAAACCGCGACCCCTCGTGCGCAAATCGCTGCCGCCATGCTCTCGACGTGTGCGCAGTCGTACTCCGCGAGCCAACAACCGCCGTGCAGCAACGCGACGACCCGATGCGGGCCAGGGCGGCTCGGTAAGCGCAAAATGCCGAACTGATGCGGCGACTGATGCGCGTAGGAGATTCGTTCGCCCTTCGTCGCGGGCGCGATCCTCGCGACCTCGTCGAACGCAACTTCGAAGCGCGCCGTCATCGGACGCGGATTATGCCCGAGCTGAAACGTGCAGATTTCTTGACGCGCCGGTCGGCGGCCCAAGTGGACAGGTTCGGGGGGCAAAGGCTACGCTGCGCCCGCTGTCAACCGGCCGTACGACGGCTTTGGGGGTTAGGTGGGAGTTTTCCTTTGGCTCGAGGCAACCGGCTTGGCGGACTGGGTCCGATCGTCCGCGCTCGGCTATCCGCTAATGATCACGCTGCATGCGATCGGCATGGGCGTGATGGTCGGGTTTGCACTCATACTGGACGCACGGCTGTTAGGCCGGTTCGCTGAGATCCCGTACACCGCCCTGCACCGCTTCCTCGGCCTCGCCTGGATCGGGTTCGGCATCAACTTCCTGTCCGGAAGCTGCCTGTTCACGACGCAAGCGGCGGAGTACGTCGTCCACACGATCTTCATGGTGAAGATGGCCCTCGTGGTCCTCGGCGGGATCACGGCCGCGATCCTGCAGAATATCGTGGCCCAAGAGTCAGCAGGCTGGGCGCCGAATGTCGCCCCGACCAAGGTCCAAGTAATCGCTTGGCTTTCGATCATCTTTTGGGTAACGGCGATCGTTTGTGGCCGTCTAACGGCTTACATCTAGCCACATTCGATAGGAAGGAAACGCATGTCGCTCTACAACGCAGTTCAGGATTGGATGGAAACGACCTGGGTGCATCACGTCGTGCTCGACTACGCATGGAGCTGGCCAACGCTAGAGACGCTGCACTTTCTCGGGTTGTGCACGCTGATCGGCTCGCTGCTTGTGATGGATCTGCGTCTGATCGGCTTCCAGAACCTGATCCCGCTACGCGCCGTCCACGCTCTGATGCCGGTCGCGATCATATCGTTCGGGATCAACTTGATCTCGGGCCTCGGCTTCGTGATCGCGGTGCCGCGCATGTACACGGGCAACTGGTCGTTCTGGGCAAAGATGATCTGCGTCGCGCTCGCGGGCCTGAATTTCCTCATCTACTACACGATGATCGAGCCGAAGCTGCTCAAGGCGGGGCCGACGGCACCGACGCCGTTCTCCGCGAAGGCGATCGGCGTGTCGTCGCTCGTGCTCTGGTTCAGCGTGCTGTCGTTCGGCCGTCTGCTTCCCTACCTCGGCGTCGGCGGCGGCTGAGCGCCGCGCTGCATGCGCGCCGCGATCCTCTCGCTCAAAGTATTGCTGCTCGTTGCCGCGGGCGTGACGTACGGATGCGGCGGCAATGGCGCGGCGCCGCAAACGAAAATACTCGGCTCGGTGACCTACCGCGAGGCGATCGTGCTTCCGGCAGGCGCGAAGCTCGAGATTCGCCTCGAGGACGCTGGCCGCACGAGCGCCTCGGGCGCCCTACAGTCGGACGCTGCCGCCGCGCCGGTCGCGACAGAAACCGTCGATGCGGGCGGCCGCGGCTCGCCGATCTCGTTTACGCTCGCGGTCCCTCGCGATGCGCTCGTGCCGCGTCACCAGTACGTGTTGCGCGCCGCGATTCGTTCCTCGGCCGGTGAGCCGCTTTTCACGAGCCTTCCGGATCAGAAGCCGATCAACCCGAATACGACGGGCAAGACCGAAGTGCCGGTGATTCCGGCTTCGCGGTAGAGAGTTGCGAAAGGATCGGCCGTGCCGCGCGGTGTCCGCCGCGCTACAGGTGCTCGATTCGGCCGGTGCTATCGCCGAACGAGTCTAGATGCAAGCCGTAGAAATCGGAGATGCTGAGCAATAGGTTGCTGCTCGGCACCGTACGGCTCGGAAACGCGAGATGGCGGTTGCCCTTGAGCTTACCCGACGCGCCGCCGATCAGGATGTGCGGAACGTCGTAGTGCAGGTGCTGGTTCGAGTTGCCCATGTTGGAGCCGTACAGCACGAGCGAATGATCGAGCAACGTGCCGTCGCCGTCGCGGATGGAGCGTAGCTTCTCGGCGAAGTACGCGATCGTCTTCACGTGGTATTGGTTCAGCTTCGCGTACTGCGCGACGCGGCCCGGGTCTTCCGCGTGGTGCGAACCGCCGTGGAAGCTGATATCCGTGCCGGCCGCGGGATACACGCGACCCGTGAGGTCGCGCGCATAAAGCAGCGTCGCGACACGGCTGATGTCGCCTTGGAACGCGAGCGCGAGGAGATCGAACTGCAGCTTGATGTGCTCGTCGAACGAATCGGGCACGCCGTACGGCATCGCGATCGCGGGTACCTCGGTCGATGCCTTGGCTGCGATCTGGAGGCGCCGCTCGATCTCCCGTACGTCCTCGAGATACTGATCGACGCGCTCGCGATCGGTCGCGCCGACCTTGGCCTGCAGCGTCGAGAGCGAGCCCATCACCGAGTCGAGGATGCTGCGCT
>Ga0068864_100000258_pt1 | contig 47154 bp, 66 predicted proteins | sample KBSSwiS72_FD_66586 | JGI IMG/M metagenome (GOLD analysis project Ga0068864, IMG submission 66586) | Switchgrass rhizosphere microbial communities from Kellogg Biological Station, Michigan, USA - KBS Switchgrass S7-2 | ecosystem: Host-associated > Plants > Roots > Rhizosphere > Soil ...
AGGCACCAGCGGCAAGCGCGATGCAGTGCGGCACCAGGCACCAGTACCAGCGCCTAGGGTCCTGTAGTGGCACCAGCGGCACGCAAACGTCGCGGAGCTATGCCGATTAGTCGACCAGGCACGATAGCAACACGCGGCACCGTAGCGGTTGCTTGCCTGGTGATCACGCACCAGCAACACGCACCAGGCACCAGGCACCAGCACGCGTGACACCAGGCTACGTGAGAGTACACATAGGTACTGTGACCAGGCAAGACTAGTTGACAAGTAGCCCATAGTGGGGCCTAGGTGACCAGCGGCAAACATGCCGCTAGTGACCAGCGGCAAGCAAGCAACACGCACGCATAGCGACCAGCAAACACATGGTCGATGATGCGTACATGTGCGATGCCGAGGCGGCGAAAATCCGCGGTTCACATGAATCTCAACCGAGCGCAACCCGCTCACAAACCAGGAAGGCAAGCAATGACACACACACAAACAGCCCTCGAAGCAACAGTGTTGCAATCGCCCCCGTTTCTCACGGGATGGGGCAAGTTCAGCGAGATGCAAGGCAGCATCCGTGCGCTCATCATGGGGCGTCTAGTCAAACTGTCCAAGACCACCGTGGCGTCATACGACAGCGATTACTACCACGACGCAATGTGGCTCGCTGAGAACATCAACGATGCCGCAGCCGAGCAAGCAATCAACGGCGGGTACGTGTTTCACTTCAGTTTCGACAACTGTGGCACGTGGCTCTCGACGGACCCGTTGCTGGGTCTGGCACGAGAGGCCAAGTACACGTGCCGGCTGTATGCAACAGGCGGCGAGTTCGGCAACTGGGCGTGGAACCTGGCGATCGTGGCAGCGTCATGATCGTGCACGTCGAGGACATCGCAGACATCGTTGCCACGTGGCAAACGTGGGAGCGTGTCGACAGCATGGGCGGCTGGTGGGTAACCACGCACAGCACAGGTAGCAAGCAGTTCGTTCAAGACGACGACTGACATGCTTACAGCGCACGAACGATGGAGGTCGTGCGTTGTGATGCGTGCCAATCACGGTACGTGCAATGCAACAGGAAAGGCAGCACACACATGCTGTTCACACACATGCTCATCGAGCAGGGACCAGTCGTCCCGACCGCCAGGCCCGCACAAGTCATCTTTGTGGGCGAGGATTACAACACACGGTTCAACGCTGTGCATGGCGACACGATCATCGTCGTCATGAAGCCAGCGGGCGATGTCGTCGCACGCTGCAACGACATGGGCGGCGAGCCCGTGTACAACCCGTTCACGCTGATCAACACTTGCGAAGGTGTCGACTTCTGATGAGCGCAACGCAGTACACACGGCCAGACGGCAGCACGTACATCGTGGCCCGCACGACGGCCGGCACGTATGTCGTCATCGGCGTGCCAGGTTCGTACCGCTTGAAGCGTGACGCGGTGGCTGCTGGCAAGTAGCATCGAGGCACGGCTAGTCGCACAAAGGCGCACAGATCATTTCGATCTGTGCGCCTTTTGCGCGTCTACCGTGACGTTGGGCGTTGGCGACACGCGTGCTGGGCTTGAGTCACGTCGTGCAGGTCAGCGTGTCACCAACACACGCACAGTAGCACACGCACACATGCAACACAATGGCGAACAGATACTTGACAGTCATGAGACAGTCTGCTCAGCAAGGCAACGACTCCCGTTGCACCAATGGAAGGACACACACGCAATGGAACTGTTCAACACACGTGAGATCGAGGGCGCAACACTTGCCGTCGATCCGAGAATGTTGCAAGGTGCGGCACTGTTCGCATCGAGCGAAACGGCAGCGAGGCCGATACTCGCAAGCGTTGCAGTCTGCTTCAACAAGGCAGACGTTGCCAGCGGCACCATCGTGCCGTTCGCATACGTAGCAACCGACAGCTACCGGCTCGCAGTCGTCGGTGGTGTTGCCAAGCACAGCCCGATGGAGCTGCGCAACGCAGTGTGCATCGATGCCGACGTGCAGTACGTGCTGCTCAGCGTGGCAGACATCGCCAAGCTGAAAGTGACTCGCACGACACAGTTCGCCACGGTGGCGATCCAGGGCGGCGCAACGTACAGCAACGTCACGACAACGACGTTCAAAGGCTGGACTGGTGGCGCAAGCGGGCTCGCAGAGATGACCCCGGCAAGCCGTCGCTCGTACACAGACCAGACCAGCATCGGCACGCTGGTCGACGGCGAGTATCCGCAGTTGCGCAGCATCCTGCCCGAGCAGGAGCCGAACCTGTACGGGGTGCCGCACTTGTGCTTCAATCCGAAGTACATGGCGACGTACCATGCGTTCAGCAAGCTGTTCAACAAAGACGGCGACACGCCACTGGTGTTGCGTGGTGCTGGCAGCGAGCTGAAGCCCGCAATCTGGACGATCCGCGAAGGCGACGACGCACAGTTGTTGTCGCTGCTGATGCCAGTGCGCAAGACCGAAATCGGGGAGTGGTGATGAACGATCACATTCTGGCGAGATACGCAAAGTGGGAGCGTCGGCGTGGTGCGATCAGCCGACTCGAAGGGTTCCGACCGGGCAGCATCGCACCGCGGCACTGGGAACAGAGCGACGACAACGCCGTGGACCTGATGCACGAGGCGATGAACGTCATCGCTGAAGTGCAGCAGTGCTTCACCCGCTACAACGAGCACATGAGCGGCATGGCACCGGCCGTGTCGTGCAGCGAGGCCGAGGCCATGTACGAGGCGATGCAGCTCGTCGGTGCCGATGACGTTGCCGAGTCGTTCATGCTCGACCACGCCATGAGCGATGACGACGAGGGCGACCAGCACGAGGTTGTGTACTCGTCATACGGCACGCAGCGGCCAGTTGGCTGGAAGCAGCGCGTCGTCGGCACGCTGGAATGACATGCCCGCAGCACACAAGCACGCAGCTTGTGTGTTGCGATGCGTGCCAATTCGGGTACGTACAAGCAGGGAGATACACACACAATGAGCGCAGCAATCGAGGTACTACAGGATGCGGTTGGCGAGACCAACGAGCGCATCGAGGACATCAAGCGCACCATCGCCGGCCACGAGGCGACGTTGCTGGCAACGCACGAGGCGATCGAGGCACAGCGTGCCGACATGGCCGATCTGCAAGAGCAGCACAAAGAGCTGGTCGTGGCAATCATCAAGCTGGGCGTCGCATCATGACGGAGCGACTTGCATCGTTTCTCAAGGTGCACGACGTGATCGAGCGTGACGGCATCGACGTAAGAATCGAAACGCTGCGCTACACGGCATCGGGCGTGGTTGTCATCGAAGTTCAGTCGAACAACCCCGCAGGCCCGACCGGACGGTGGGAGTACATGCTGCCGCCCGACGAGCTGGTGGTGATCAAGTGACGCAGTGGTTGCTGGAAGGCAGCTACGGCACGTTTGAAATCAAGCGTGTCGTGGAGGCTGACACCAGGCAACAGGCATACGAGCAGACCGGCATCAAGACCACGCTTGAGGATGCCGGCTGGACCGTGAGCGACATCGACGGCGAAGATTGGTCGATCACGAAGGTGCGATCATGACACGCATCACATTCCACGTGTCGATGGACACTGACGGCGATGCCGACGAGCTGGCACGCAGCTTCGAGCAGTACATCTCGACACCAGGCCCGCAAGACCTTGGGTTCCTCAGCGACTACGCACGTGACGGTGTGTACTCAATCGCATCGGGCTACGAGGGGCCGTTTGTCGAGAGCATCGGTGTCGTTCGCACGAGCTAACAGCAAGCAAGCAAAAGGCGCACATGGACTCCCTTCCATGTGCGCCTTTTGCGCGTCTACAGGCGTGTTATGGCTAACTGCGCGTCGGGGATGATTGCGACGCAAATGCCTGCTTGACGATCGGCGCGATCAGATGCGGGTTTGCTTGCAAGTGGCCGATGACCTGTTGCGTGGTTTGGGCAACGATCTGGCGTTGCATGCTTGCGAACAGTTGCATCTCGGTGACTTCACGTGCGGTCTGCAACGTGGCCTGGGCGAGATTCCAGTACGCACGTGCGTACTCCTTGCCGGACGTGTCGATGCCGGGAAGCATCTGCTCACTGAACAGCGAGTCGAACGTCACCTGAGGGCGCGTGTCTGACTGCGCGTACTGAACCTGCTTCTCATCTTGCGCTGTTTGCGTATCGGGCATGGGCGACTCCTTCGTGTAAGGCAGACAGGTTGTTGTCTGCGTGAACAGTATGCGCACAGATGCGCGACACACGCAAGAGCGTACACGCATGCCTACACGCACAGGGGATTACGTGTGCCGCACAGATACATCACAAAGACTTGACAAGTCAATTAGAGTTATGGCTGTTAGTCGGCAACAACGCCGCAACAAACAGGAAGCAGTACACACACATGAGTATCTACCAACAGATCGAGCTGAACGACGGCGTAGTCACCGGGTTCCTCGATGAGAAGATCAAGGCGTGGCACCAGGGCGGCATCGACAGTGCCGAGCTGGTTCGGCTAGGGCGTGCGTTCAACGGCCCGGTCCCCGCAGACGTGGCGGCTCGCCTCGTGGCATGGGAACCGATCATCGTTGAGCTGCCCGGTATCACGGACATCAACGGCGAGTTCTACACGCTGCCCAACAGGTTGTCGCAGTTCGTCGCCAACCCGAACAGCATGGAAATCGTCAACGTTGCCGGCAGTGGCTACGACGCACGGTTGCACATCACGTTCCAAGAGCTGATCCAAGCGGTTCTCGACAACAACGGGCTGATCGCATCGGCCGGTTGCCTCGGTGACGGGGCGCACATGTTCGTGTCGTTCCGAGCTGGCGATGGGCAGACCATCGGCGGCGAGTGGGGCGGGGCAGTGCCGCTGGTCAACCTCACGGCGAGCTTGACTGGTGCGCTCAAGAACACGCTGCACACCAGCAGCACCCTGATCGTCTGCGACAACACAGCGAACCATTCGGTGCGCACCGCGACGAACAGCATCGGCGTCAAGCGCACCAAGAACGCAGCGTCGAAGCTGAACGTCACCAGCATTCGTGAAGCACTCGACGTGGCATTCGCTGACACGTTGGAGCTGGTTGCCGAGTTCGAGCGCATGGCCAACATGCCAGCGGACGAGGGCATGCTCAGCATCGTGCTGAACATGTGGAAGCCGATTCCCAACGACAAGGGCCGTGCGCAGACAATCGCCAAGAATCAGCACGCTGACTTCATGCGGTTGTTCAACACGGACCCCCGCAACGTGTTCGGCAAGTCGGTTGCTGGTCTGCTGCAAACCCACAACACGTGGGCTCACTGGGAGCAGGGCATGCGAGGCTTCGCTGATGTCAAGGGCATCGTGCCCGTCACGGCGAGGCTTGACCGCATGGCAATGCGCACAGGTGCCGGCGACGTGGAGAGGGAAGATGCCAAGTTCATGCAGATCATCGCCAGCGAGTACCCCGAGCTGGCACTGGTCGTAGCGAGCTGACATGCCCGCAGCGCACAACGGCGTTCTAACCCTGCGCTTACCTAGGCAGGTCTACCGTTGTGCGTTGCGATGCGTGCCATCCGGCATTAGCTGAAGCAGGGAGATACACACATGGCACACGAATACGCCACGGACCATCGCTGGTCCCCAACCGCGTCGGGTGCAACCCCGCCCGACGACGCACCTGCCGTGTACACGGCACGGTGGATCGACTACGGCACACATGCCGACGTGGTGCACGACCGCGGCGGCTTCGCCTTTGACGAGCAGTCCGCAGTCGACCGGCTCATTGACGAGCTGAACGAGGTTCGTGCGCACCACGACATCGCAGACATGCCGCGTGACGTGACGCACCAGCTCATCCAGTCCGACACGTTGGTGATGTTTGGCCGGCGTGCGGGCGGGTACGTATACGTTTGCGCCTGGCAGCCGGCTGGGACGCAACCGAGCGCAACCGAATGAACACTCAGTGCGCACAGACCATCAATCTGTGCGCACTGTTTGTGTAATAGACATTGACTATCCCCATACGTTACACGTACAGTATGTAACGTAGACCAAGACCCCGTTTACAACAACCAAAGGACAAACCCCAGCATGAAGGAATCACAGTACGGCCCACAGTTCGAGCAGATTGTTCGAGATGCAGGCGAGGAAGGCATCTCAGCGGGCGACATTCACGAACAGGTGCAGTCGTCCCGCCAAGCGGTCTACGGATGGATTCGCAAGAACCAAGCGCACCTGCGCAAGGTTGGCGAGTCGACCCGTGGCGGCGTCATGTACCGATGGGTCGACCAGTCCATCGCTACCGTCAAGCGCAACGGCAAGGCCAAGCCCGCTGCGAGTGAAGGCGTCGAGGTTGGCACCGTGTTCACCGTGACACGGTTGCGGTTCGTCAACGGTCACATGTGGGCGACGCTCACCAGTGACCACGCTGAAGTCGAAGCCGAGTTGTCGTGATCATCGACACCAACCGGCCACGATCGGGACAGCGCCCGAGCACCCGTGTCGGCTGCAACGTCACCACGACCGTCCCCGTGGGCGACGTGGCAGCCGGCACCGTGTGCGTGTACATGGGCATGGACGAAGTACCAGGGTGGCACCGACTCGTCACGCTTGACGGCATCGAGCTGCGCAAGCTGTTCGGCCGTGAGTTCATCGAGACGCAACCGTGAGCTTGCCCAAGATCAAGGGCTACCATCTGGCCAACGTCAAAGCGGTGCGTGTCACGTGCGACCAGTGCCACGACACCGCGTTGGTCGAGAGCGACATCGACGCACTCGACTGGGCTCAATCGCACCATGCCACGGTGCACAAGAAATTGTTGACAGGTACTTGACAGATGCCTGTCGCGTAACTACGCTGGCGCTCGTCCGCCGACCCCTGACCCCCTGCGCCCCGTCCGCGTGGGGGGTTTTTCGCGTCATCACTCAGCGTGACAATTAGCTAGGCTGCTATTTGCCCCCCTCCTACCGAATAGCACCCTAGCGACCCTTGTAGGCCGTCCGAGCCTAGGTGCCTAGCATGACGCACCCTGGCCTAGCCGACTCGCTGCCTAGCACCCTCGCTGCCTAGCAACCAGGTCATTGCCGATTGGGGCTTGTCAACAAATAATTCCTGACACATGCTTGACACGTACCGCATGTGTGAGTATGGTCACGTTCCCAACACCGTGTGCAAGCACGTGAGCAAGGAATGGACACGCGATGACTGCGAGTGGTCAACCTATCGACCCCGATGATCCTTGGACGATGGCCACAACCACCGGCTACGACATCGATGAGTTCTACACGCGGGCATCGGATGGCAAGGGACACAGCGCCAACAGACAGGTCACCGTGTCGACTGCGCTCGCCGGCATGATCGATCGACTCGTGCAGAGCAAGGCAATCCCGTCGCTCGCATCGTTCCAAGATGTTGCACGTGACGCGCTGATCCATCGCATGCGCTACGTCGACCGGGAGCTGTTGAAAGGCAACGACTTCGGGTTCGCCAAGGTGCTCGCAGCAGAGGCACAGATGTCACGCATCAAAGCACTGCACGATCACCGACGCCAGGCGCACGAGCTGATCGAGCAAGTGGGCATCGAGATAACAGTGCAAGTCAAAGCCAACCAGCGCGACGCAGCGTGGAATGAGATTGAGCAGTTCGAGGAAACGTGCGTGCTGTGGGCAGACGATCCGGTCTACGTGGAGATGCAAGAGGCGGCGGCGCAGTGGAAGCTGATGCTGCAACGACTATGGCTTGTTAAGTAGATGTCGCAGCACTCACTCCCAGCGTGGGCGAGCGCGCCTCGTGCGCACCAACCAGCAGCGATCGACGCAGCAGTCGAGGCGTTCAACGCCGGCACTGAAGTCGTGTTCATGGATGCACCGACAGGCAGCGGCAAGACCTACATCGGTGAGATGATCCGACGTGAGCTGGACACCCGGTGCGTGTACGTGTGCTCAGACAAGCAGTTGCAAGACCAGTTCTTGCGGGACTTCCCGTATGCCCGTGTACTGAAGGGCCGGCAGAACTATCGGCCGACCTACGCAACGGGCAAGATCACGTGCGAGGACTGCACCGCGGTGTCAGCCGATGACGATTGCATGTGGTGCGCTGATCGCAACATGTGCCCGTATCAGGTGGCCAAGGCACAGGCCCGGTTCGCTGAGGTCGCGGTGCTCAACACCAGCTACTTCCTCACCGAGGCGAACTATGTCGGCACGTTCAGCAAGAACGATCTTGTCATCATCGATGAGGGCGACATGTTGGAGGATGCACTGCTCTCGTTCGTTGAGTACCGAGTGCCCGAGTACGTGATGCGCGACCTTCGACTGCGAGCCCCGACGAAAGGCGCACGCAAGCCGACGCTCATCGGGTGGCTCAACGCAGTGGCGACGGCGGCACGTCAGCTCGTGCAGTCACGCGGTGGTGCGATGGAACGCAAGCATCAGAACAGGTGGGCCGCGTTCATCGATGACACCAAGCGTGTCGCCGCCGAGCTGCAACGTGACGTTGCCGCGGCCGACCCCGAGTCAGACACCGAGGCTGATGATGCAGGGCGGTGGCTGCGTGACTACGACACCAAGACCTTTGCGATGAAGCCAGTACAGGTCGCAGGGTACGGACCCAAAGCACTGTGGCGGCACGGCAAGCGGTTCCTGATCATGTCAGCCACCATTATCTCGCCCGACGAGATGGTTCACAGCTTGGGTATCCCATATGACTTCGAGACGGTGACCGTGCCGATGACATTCCCAGTAGCCAATCGCCCGATCATCCTCGCACCCGTTGCCAACGTCACCTATGCGACCTTCGACCTTGCAGTCCCGCAGCTCGTGTTTGCCATCGCACAGATAATAGCGATGCATCCCGGCGAACGCGTACTGGTGCATTGCGTCAGCAAGAAGCTGAATGAAGCACTGTGTGCGGGCATAGCCGTAGCCGGCGTCGTTCGCCCGATCTTCACGTACAGCAATCCGAACGAACGAACTGACCTGATCAAAGATTTCGTCAACAGCGACGGTGGGGTGCTGTTCAGTCACAGCATGGACCGCGGTGTTGACCTGCCCGGTGACATGTGCAGTGTTGTCATCATCGCCAAAGTACCAAGCCCCGCGCTAGGGGACAAGCGCGTGTCAGCGCGGCTGCATCTGCCCGGTGGCGAGCAGTGGTACGCAGTGCAGGCAGTGCGCAAGGTCGTGCAGATGTCGGGCCGGCATGTACGCAGCGACACCGACGTGGGGGTTACCTACATTCTCGACGCGCAGTTCACCACGAACCTGTGGCGCAGGAATCGTGGGCTGTTCCCGGCGTGGTGGCGCGAAGCAGTCGACAGTTCATTCGATGTCCGTCAGCTCATGCCAGCACGCATGAGCAAGGCGAGTTAATTCACCAGCAGGACTCAAGCAAGGAGCACAGCAATGACAGACGTACAAGACAAATGGGGGCTCACCAGTGGGCTACCGCTAGCCGATGCCGACGTGGAGATAACCACGTTCGAGTTTGGTTTCAACGCCAACATCGGTGCCGGCCTGGTGTGCGCCAACATCGGGTTCACCATCACCGACAACGACGAGCTGGTTGACCAGTCGTTCACCGTTGGTGACGGGTGGGAGATTGGTGGCAAGGGCGCATCGATCAGCGGCAAGAAGAAGATCAACAACCAGACCAACTGGGGCCGGCTCGTGCAGTCGATGATCAGCGCGTGCGGTGGGCCAGAGGGCATTCAGAGCACGTTGCCCGACGCCGACTACCGTGAGGCAGCAGGTTGGATCGGTACTCGTTGGCATCTCGACACCGTGGACGTAGAGGTCTACAACCCGAGCAACAAGACGACCAAGACGGCCAGCAAGATCATCGCCACGTCGTTCATCGGCAAGGGTGATGCGAGCACCAACGGTGCGACCAAGCCTGCCGCCAAGAAGTCTGGCAAGCCGGCGCTGATCGACACCGACCCGGCGCTGTTCGCTGAGCTGTTGGCTATCGCTGAGACACACGCAGACCATGAGGATTTCGTCGGTGCTGTGCTCGAACGTGCCGACGTGGAGAGCAACCCCGTCGCAGTCGGTGCGGTGATGAGCACCAAGGCCGGCAGCGTGTGGGCAGCAAAGGCATGACCATGTTGCAAGGTCCGGTTGCTGACCTGAAGTTAACAACCGAGATGAACAAGGACGCCAAGACGCAACAACGCATGCTCGCACTACAGATGATGCTCGATGCGCACAGCCGCGGTCTGCCGGTACTCGTGCCGACAGACGCGGCTGGCCACGTGGTTGATGTCGCACCAAAGGATGCGCGCAAGCTCGTGTACGAGGGCGTCGAGAAGTGGCGCAGGTACATCTTCGACGGCGAAGCAATCGGCTGACAGTCACTTGACAAGTGAAGTACAGTGACCAACATCAGTAAAGTCTGAGTCAACAATCAAGCGAGCAGTGGGTGGCACGTTCGAGGAAGGGAAGTATGGCTACTACTGCCACCAAAGCTGCCACCAAGCCCGAGCCCAAGCGCAAGTTGGCAACGCTGCCGACACGTGCACAGCACGAGGTTGGGCAGTCGACCAAGCGGGCCAACAGTGCCCCGATCGACTACGGCGCAGCACGCATGCCAAGCACGTTCACCAACCAGCACTCGCCGTGGATCAACAAGGTGTGCGCATTGGTTGCCGACGTGGTGCAAGGCGTCGGCACGTATGACGCGTTCTACAAGATCGGATCGTTCACGACACCATCGGGTGCGCGCACGACGATCCGCAATCTCAGCAAGCAAGCCGAGCTGTTCCCAGCCAACCCGGTGACCTTCGAGGTAGAGCTAGTCACGCGTGCCGATGGCACGAAAGGTTCCGAGCTGTGGGCAGCAGTGCGTCAGCTCGAACCGTGAAGTCAGATCACCAACGGTATTCCTGCTACCAGCAGTGATCTAGCTGAGGGCACACGAGTCGCCAGTGGAAACGGATTCGTGTGCCTGACTGCAAGATCAACCAGGGAAGGACACAACACAATGGACATCAACAGCGAGGGTTTGGTGGTGCCACGTGCACTGCCGCCGAGCCAATGGCAAGCCAGCGTCGACGCATCAGAGTTGATGGCGGAAGCAATCACATGGGAGTACGGCACGGCGTTCGCTCTCAACTACATGAACGACACGGGTGCGGGCAGTCACGTCGCGCTCGTGTTCAGCCTGCCGATCGATGACACCGACGCCAAGGTGCTCGTCATACCGATCGACATGGATCAGGTGCAACAGATTGCGATGTCGATGATCCGTGCGCTCGCCGGCATCTACGGCAAGACGCTCGATGAAGTGATCGAGGCCGCAGTGTGGGATATCAAGCATGGCTACGAGGGTGGAGACGAGGCAGACGACGTGACGTGAGCGAGGAAGTTGATCTACTCAGCGACAGCCGGCCCCCACGGTATGTCGAGGGTGATGACGTGATCTATCGGGCGTCATCGATTGGGTCGTGTGAGCGTGCGTTGGTCGCAACTGCCCGACGTGCGCTCGCACAACCTCACCCTGATTGGTTCCAAGCAGTGCTCGATGAGGGCAGCGCGATGGAGTCAACGATCAGTGACATGTGGGACGAGGAAACAGGCGTCCCGACCGTTGATAAGCAACGAGAGTTCAACCTGTTTGTTGGCACCATCGATGACCACGACGTGTATGTGCGTGCGCATGTCGATGGCGTCAACGGCAAGGACATGACCAGCTTGCGTGAATACAAGAAGTTCCGCGACTCCACGTGGGGCAAGTTCTTGGAGCAAGGCGTGGAATGTCAGCCCAACTATCCGTGGCAGGTGTCTGTCGCGATGCACGCGATGGCCGCAGGGTACAAACCGGCGCGCCAGATCGCAGTGGCATGTGAGTTTGTCGGTGGCCGGTACCACGGCGACGACGACACTGGCCGCAGCATCACCGAGGTTGTGTGCAAGTACCTGGCGACACCCCCGATCCCACTCAACGCCATACGTGTACGCGTGGCGCGCATCGAACGACTGATCAACCAAGGGTTCGACCTACCCGAAGTGCCGTGCAACGCGGCGATGTATCCGTGCCCGTACTACAGGTACCACGACCCCAAGGCCGAGCTGCACGAGATGACCCTGCCTGCTGATGCCGCGTGGAATGACATCTTCACCGACTACATGCAAGGGCGCGCGAGTGTCACCGCGATGCGCCGGCAGGTTGACGAGTTCGACGCAACCGTGAAAGCGATGCGCCAACAGATCATCGATCGGTTGCTGGTCGAGGGCGTCAAGCCTGGCACCAAGGTGAATATCGGTGACTACGAAGCCAAGTGGCAAGAGACAGAGCGTGCCGAGTACGTGGTCAAGGCGAGCGTTGTCACCAAAGTCGACATCAAGAAGGCGTCATGACTGTGCTGTTGCGTTCCCCGCACCCGTTCCCCGAGCGACTGTTGCTGTTCGGTGGTGGTGGTGCCGGCAAGACCGAGGCGCTGTTGCAGGTGGCCAGACACATTGGTGTTGGCCACATGTACGTGTACGAGAACGACATCAGTTTCGCATGGGACCGGGCACTGGCGACGACGTTCACCGATGTCGATGAGCGTGGCGTTGTTGAGCTGCACCGTGCCGACAACGAGTGGAACAACACGTTGGAGATTGTCGCCAAGATCACCGCGCAAGCCGACGAGGATGCCGGCGATTGGGTGGTGTTGGATTCGATGACACCGACGTGGGAGCAGTGCCGAAGCTGGTACTTGCAGCAGGTGTATGGCGAGGACGCAGCCGGCTACCTGATCAACCTCAAGTCAGCACACGGCGACGACATGGGCGCATACAGCAAGGCGTTGTCCGAGTCGATGAACTACGACATCATCAACAAGGAATACAACCGGCTGTATCACCTGCTGTTCAAGTGGCGTGGCAACTTGGCGATCACTGCCGAGGCACAGCAACTGGGCGGGCGTGAAGATGCCGAGTCCACGATGATCTTCGGACACTTGGGCGTCAAGCCTGGTGGCCAGAAACGTCTGCATCATGTGGCTAGCACGAGTCTGCTGTTCATGCACAGTGCGCGTGCCACGTGGAAGATGTCGACCGCCAAGGACAGGAACCGTGTCGACATGGAGAACGAGATTGTCGATGACTTCGCTATCGACTACCTCGTGCCGGTCGCAGGTTGGAAGCCGATGCCAAGCAAGAAGGTGGCAGCATGAGTCGCGCACCCTGGTTGGAAGCACACGACGAGTTCGAGGGCGTCGGTGCGCATGAACTGAATCCGCGCTACGACCCGGTTGACGAGAAGGCACGCAGCGGCACCGAGCTGTTCTATCTGCCGGCGTACTCACGGGCACGCAGCTTCATGCTGGCCACGTTCGAGGCACCACGTCTCGATGGCATCGATGGGTCGCATCACAACTACGACGCCGGCCCGGTGGATTTCAACGCGCTCTCGGCATCAACATGGTGGTGGGCGTGGAAGGCAACGCAGTCGACTGGCTATGTCGACCCGACGTTCGCTGCGATGCGTGCGCTCGCCGGCCGGCTGTTCACACACCGGCTGTTCTACCACTGGTTGTCGTCCACCACTGATGTCGTCAAGCAAGCAGAGAACTATCTGCGCACGGTTGGTGTGTTGCACGAGGGCGACGGCGTGATGATCGACGCCGAGGAAGCAGGCGTGACTGTCGACAAGTGCTTGCTGTTCGCACGTGCTGTTGAGTCGGTGACCCATCGGCCATGCGCGATCTACACGGGTGCGTATGTCGCGGGCGGCACCATCTGGCAGTCAACTGCGCTGCGACACAGCGACTACGGCATGCGTCCGATGCACCTTGCCGCGTACACCACGGAGGCACGTGCACGCTCACTGCCCGGTGTGGCGGCGTACCCGTGGGACGCATGGCAGTTCAGCAGCAACGGCCCGGTGCGTGGCATCACAGGACGCTGCGACATGAATCGGGTGGACAACATCTCGGTCTATAACTCGGCATGCAGGGTGACGGTGCTGCCCCCACGAACACAGGAGCCAGACATGGCGCACATCATCACTCATTCGGAACCTCGTGACTTCGAGGGCAACGTCTACAGCAACAGTCAGATCAAATGGATCGTCATGCCTGATGGCACCAAGCGTCATCTCGGTGGGCCTGAGTTCCGGTTGTACGACGACGGCACAGGCGGCGTTGCATACGACAACATCGATCTGGACAACTGGCCAGACTACGTAGCACCGAACACGGTGACCCCGACCAACACGCCGGGGCCAGCGGGTGCAGCGGGTGCGGTCGGTGCAGCCGGCGCAGCGGGCGCAGCAGGTGCGGCCGGTGCCGTGGGGCCAGCAGGTTCGGACGCAGCAGCACAGGACATCACAGGCACCTTCACCGGCACGACAAGTGGTTGAGCGCCGGCTGATTCTCTGCTCCCCAACCGAACGCGGTGAACACATCAACATTCTGCGACGCTCGATGGACGCGACCACGAGCCCGATGCCTGAACGTCGAGGCGTTGACTTCCTGTGGGCAGCAGACCAGGAATGGTGGGGGATACAACGCAAGACGATCAGCGATCTGTGGGCCAGCATCGAGGACGGCCGACTGGCGTTTGAACTGGCACAGATCAGCACCGAGATTGTGCACTGCATCTTCATCATCGAAGGCAAGTTGATGGCCACGTTGGATGGCATCTTTAGTGTCGGTCGGCAACAGCGATCGGTGGCGACCCACTACAAGGCGCTGATGACACTGGCTGGCAAAGGCTGCATCGTGTTGAACACTGAGAGCGCACAGCACACAGGTCTGGCGATCAAAGGAATTGTTGACTGGTCGCGTGAGAGCAAGCATGCGTTGGGCAACGTGCGCCCAAAGGTGACAGGCAAGTGGGGGAAAGCTACGTCGCGTGAGTGGGGCGTGCATCTGCTGCAAGGCTTCGACGGGATCGGGTACGACACAGCCAACAACATCGTGGAGATGTTCGGCGTGCCGTTGGCCTGGACGGTGGACGAACAACAGTTGATGAGCGTGCCTGGTGTTGGCAAGCTGCGTGGCCGCAAGCTGATCGAGGCGTTGTCATGAACCGCGACGAGCGACGAGGCATCATCCGACTGGTGCGTGAACTTGGCGCTGAGGTCTTGGTCAGCGTGCCTGATCATGTTCCGCTGTCCAAGCAGCAGCGTGCACTGCGACGCACCAGCATCGAGGAACAGGTTGCTACGTGCGAGCTGTGCGAGCTGCGCGCCGGGTGCAATCAGCCAGTCGTACCGCGCTGGCCGGGGATCACCGGCAAGGCACACGTCACCGTGGTGGGGGAGTCACCGACCGTTGATGATGACCGCAAGTCGCTGGCCTTCAGCGGCAGGGTCGGCAGACTAATGCGCGATGGTCTTACGACTGCCGGGATCAGCGCGGAGGACTGCGCGTACATGTACGTGACGGCGTGCCGTGCGCACCTTGAGGACATGCCGCGACCACCATCGGTGCGTGAGATGGCGCACTGTCGCGACAACCTGTTGCAGTCCATCAGCGCAGCAGATTCCAAGTACCTGCTATTGATGGGGGCGAGCGCAGTGCGGGCGTGGCGATCTGACGTGCGACTGGGCGATGTCGCCGGCCGGCTGTTCATCTGGCGTGGGCGATTCGTCTGGCCGATGTTCAGCGTGCAGGCAGTAATTCGTGGCACATTCCCCGTTCGCGACTGGCGCACACAGCTTGCACAGTTCGGCCAGATCGTCGCTGATGATGCCGGTGTCGACGCTCTGTACCCCTCGTGTATCGAGTGCGGAGAGAGTGTTTACGGCTACGACATTGATGGGCTACCGTGGTGTGCTGAACACTTAGCGTCACACGTGGCGAGTGCAACAACGCAAGATGCAGGGTGGGCCAAGCATCAAGTAAACCAGCAGACGCTGGGGCTTTAGGTCGAATGGCCTATTGCCTTGACGATAACCAGACACAAGGCTCACAGTGCTGCGTCACTCTGAACCTTGGTCGACGTACAAACAACCGTCGGGTGGACAATCAAGGAGCACACAGGCATGACAGCATGGGCAGATCACTACCAGGACATTACACCTGACGATGAGGTACCGATGGTTGGTGCACGCATCTTGCAGACGATGAATGAGCTTGGTGGCAAGCGGTATCAGTACACGAGCGATGGCCAAGCTGACGCCAGTGAGATTGTGTTCATGCTGCTGCTGGCGCTCGATACCGAGCTGGCCAATGCGCGTGATGACCTGATGACATTGCACCAGGAGCGTCGCAACGTCGAGGGCGATGGCGGGCGTGGTGGTGGTGGCTGATGCCGACGTACATGCGGGGACGCAATGCAATCGCGACACGGGTGTGGATCGTTGACATGGAACAGGTGCAAGTGTGGCGCGTGGTCTGTGACGTGTGCGGTGCGGTGTACGACCTGAAGCCCGACGAGGAACCGCCAGCGCGCTGTGCTGAATGCCGGTGCACTGTGATCACGGCAGTCGGATGAGCGGCAAGGGTAAGTACAAGCGTCACCACGTGACAGGCAGCAACCCGCGACGCAAGACGGCGCGTGAACATCTTGGCAAGGCTGAGCCGCGGAGACTGAAGCCACCTTGGATCGACCGAACGTTGCCGTTCGATGACTAAGCCAGGTGAGGTACTGAGCTACACCGTGATGGGTGCGGCGGCAGCAACAGGACTGTCGCGCACCACGCTGTATCGGTTGATGGAGGATGGCACCCTGCCCTACATGAAGGTGCGAGGGTGCCGTCTCATCGAGGCCGGCGAGCTGCGTGCGTTGCTCGCACGATCAGCCCAGTAGCGCGGCCATCTCGTGCACTGAGCCACGCACCACGGGTCGTGCCTTGCGGTATGTCAGCTCCAACATGCGTGTCGTTGTGTGCCCGAGTATGTCAGCGATCACCGCGTAGGGAATCTCCGCATCGACCATCAATGACGCCGCGGTGTGTCGCATTTCGTTCGGCGTCCAGTGGCCAGGGATACTCTCGGTCAACATCTGAAACTCACGGTTGAGGTTGCGCAGTGCGATCAACGTGCCGGTGCTGGTGCGGAACACGAGCGGCGACACGATGCCCGACACGGCATCTTCGAGTTGCTGAATCTCACGATGGTTGCGCAGTGCATCGAGTACCCGTGCGCCGGCAGGAATCGTGCGCCGAGCCCGTGTCGTTTTCAGATCATCGGTGAGGTATGACTGACACGTCTTGGTGCGTTGCACGCCGCGCTTGACGGTGATGGTGCCCGCATCGAAGTCGATCGCATCCCAACACAGCGCGGTCAGCTCGCCCGGTCGCATGCCGAGATAGATACCAGTAACGAACAGCGCATGCCAACGGTGGCGTGCGGTGAGTGACAGAAACTCCTTCGCTTGGTCCGCGGTCATTGCGTGCGTCTCACGTGCCGGCTTGACGTTGATCGGCAACGTGATTCGGCGCGCCAGGTTGGTCGACATTTCCTCCCGCTTGATGGCGAAGTCGAATATCTGAGCGAGCACACCACGTTGCTTGCTGAGGGTGCCGTGGCTGTAGCCAGCGAGACGCAAGAACGCATCGTCAAGGTCACGCACTCGCAGTGTCGCAGTGCGTCGAGTGCCGAGTTCACGCTTCAGCGAGGCGCACCGATTCTCGTAGCTGAACACGGTGCCGGGTGCCAGCTTGCGTCCCGGCAGATCGAGGGCGAGCCACGAGTCGATCACGTCACCAACGGTGAGGTCATCGGGAGCGATCACCCCGGTGCCGGTGATCCGATCACGCTCTAGCGTCATTGCCGCCAGCGCCTGCTTCGCCTTGTTCTGTGTCGCGACGGTCTTGCTCCTTCGTCTGCCGTTGGGCATCGTCAGCACTGCTCTCCATTGTCCGTCGTCTGTCTCGTAAACCGAGCCCATGCCGCTTGCCAGTGTCCTACTCATTGTGTGTGTGTTCCTTCCTAGTGATGGGGGCAGCAAGGTACCAGCGGAAAAGTGCATCTAAGTGCAGTAGCCCGAAACTCTCTGGTACTCACTGGTTGGTGTCCAATCATCCTACCAGGGCAGTCAAGTCTGTGGCCAGCATGTGTAACCCACGTGCCGGGAACTTACAAGGCATAGGTCGGGGGTTCGAGTCCCTCTGCGCCCACCAGGTCAGAGGCACTTTTCGAGGGTTGAGGTTGACAGTCAGCCCACGAAAAGTGCAACTAAGTGCAGTAGATTTGGAACGTACAGGGATTATCTGGCACTGACCGAGACAAACTGCCAGGCCGCTGGACACTGGTGGTAGGGTGGCTACAGGCAATGTGTGTTGCCTTCCTGAAGCAGCGGCCCGGTCGGGAGTCGACCGGGCCGCTTTCAGTTTTTGGACTCGCAACTACTTGTTCGAGAGCACCGGAATCAGCACCATCGCGGCGAGTAGCAGCGAGACGATGAAGCCGACCGCCGCGTAGATCGCGCCGTTAGCAGCGCGGTGTTCGTTGCGTTGCTCGTTCATGCCAAGCCGCGTCGCTTCCATCTTGGCGACCCGTTCCTTCAAGTCATCGATCCCATCGGTCGTGCCTTTGATCGCGGTGACGAATGTGAGTGCGAGTTGCTTGAGCTGTTCGGCTGTGCTCGCCTCTGTTTTCGCAATCGCCTTGTCGGTCGCTGATGTCTGCTCCTTCACTGCTTCTTTCTGTGCGGTGAGGGCGGCATCAACGGCGTCTTTGGTGTCCTTCTTTTGCTCAACACGTTGACGCTCGATGAGGTCGAGTTGCTTGTCGACTGACTCAAACTTTTCCTGTGTGAGTCGGTCGAAGTCAGCGAGGCGCACGAACATCAGATCGTGGAGCCCGCCGATTTCGCGCAGCAGTTGCGCGGTGGTCAGCGCCGAGGGATCGAGAACGATCGGCCGGCTGCCACCGTTGGTACCTTCCACTGGGGTCGTCACGCGTTATCCGAGGCCGACGCCGGGGGCGAGCACTTCGTTGACATCGTGTGGCTTGTACAGGCCGACGTATGCAGCTTGCGAGGCGATGAATCCACCGATGGCGAGCACGACCGCGGAGCCGGTCACATGAGCGGTGCCATCGGGCAAGGTGGCAACAACGATCACGGCGGTTGCGGTGCTGAGTAGTGCGTTGAGGAATTGCTTGAGCCACACGCTTGCAGTCGACTTGGTGAGTAGCGAAACGGCGGCGGGTATCAGCATGGTCACGACAAGCGTGACGACGAGTGCGGAAATGGTCATGGTCTGTGTCCTTCGTTGCTTGGGGTTCGATGACCAGGCACGCTCACCCCAGCAGAGAACGTGCCTGGTCTGTTGGATCATAGCGCATCCATGCATTACACGTGGAGTATGCTGCAATCATGACCGTGACGCAGGGGATCGAGACGATCAACAGCGTCGACTACCCGTACTACGACTCAACGGGCAAGACAGGTTCGCTGGTCGCGCCGACGATGACGACAGGCACCGAGACGATCAACGGTGTCGCTCAAACGTGGTACAGCTTCGCCCGAGCTGGTGGCGCAGCGCCGCCGCCTGCCGGGTCGGGACCGATCAGCTACGACGGCCGGCTTGGTGGAGTCGCTGACACGTATGCACCGATGGACTTGGTGCCATGCGACGTTGGTGACTTGCGGGTTGTCGTGGCGATGTGCAACGTGGCGCAGACCACTGACGTTGCCGGCTGGACACGCACGTCATTCGCGGTCGGCTCGTACTTCATCGGGGTCTGGTACCGCTACAAGGTTGCCGACGATCTGGACACGGTGCCGCTGTTGTGCATCCACAACGGGGTCAAGTATTCGTATGCGTTCAGCAACGTCGGTGGCGGGGCACTGGTCATCGGCCACGACGGGTACTGGTACCAGGATCACGGCAATGCACCGACGCAGAGCTACCAGCTCGCAGCAGACGTGGTACTGGCAGTCGACAGTGACACGTTCCTGGTGGTGCTTGGCGACGGTGCACAAGCACTCGCCATCCCGACCGGCTGGCGTGTCGCTGATGTCGCCGGCACGTCGATGATGGGCAACGTGTTCAAGAAGGTTGGCAGCGAGTCAGCCGACACGGTGCTCTCGCCTTTGATCACCAGCACCGGCACGACGATGTACGACCTGGTTGGCATCATGCTGGCGATACCGAACGTTGGTTCACCAGCGGTGCCCGAAGATGGGTTGACCGCGGCAACTGCCTACACGGTGCTCGCTGACGGTTCGACTGCGATCAACACGATCACGTCACCAGACATTCAGTGGTACAAGTTTGTCGCGCCGGCCACCACGAACTATGCGCTCAAGACGTTGGGCTCGACGCCGGTTGGATCGTTCGGGCTCGACACCATTCTCGACGTGTACACGGGTGACCCTGCTGTGTTGCTCACGTCGGTCGGTCACAACGACGACGGGCCTGGTACGTGGACGAGTCTCATCACGCTGGCGGCAACGTTGGGCGTGACGTATCACATCAAGGTCACCTTGTCTACTCCATCGGGTGCGACACCGACCGCGATCCATATGACGGTGACATGAGCGACCCAATCGTCATCACGATCAACGAGGGCGACTCGCTGATAGTGACCGTGCAGGAAGGGCCGATCGGCACACCTGGCGCGAACGGGATCGATGGTGAAGATGGGATTGACGGTGCCGATGGTGTCGATGGCGTAGACGGTGTTGATGGTGCGCCGGGTGCCGATGGTGTCGATGGCGTAGACGGTGTTGATGGGGCCGCTGGTGCCACGGGCGCGACCGGGGCGACAGGGGCTACTGGTGCGGGTGGCGCGGCTGGCCCGACCGGGCTGACAGGGCCGGCTGGTGCCGATGGCGTGGACGGTGCGACAGGTCCGATCGGTCCCGATGGTCCGACTGGTCCCACGGGTCCGACAGGCGCGACAGGCAGTGCTGGTGCGACGGGCAGCACGGGCAGCACTGGCGCGACAGGCGCAACTGGTGCGAGTGGTTCGCCCGACACGGCAGCACAGGTGCTCACCAAGTTGCTGACCGTTGACGGCACGGGCAGCACGCTCGACGCTGACCTGCTCGACGGGCTCGACTCAACGGCGTTCCAACCAGTTGATTCCGACCTCACCGCGATCGCTGCACTGACCACGACCAGCTACGGACGTGGGTTCTTGGCACTTGCCAACTCAGCAGCGGGTCGGGCAACACTTGGCTTAGGTGACGTAGCCACGTACAACGTCAGCACACTCGCACCCGACGCCGCATTCCAGGCGCTGTATCAGCCGTTGGATTCAGACCTCACCGCGATTGCTGCGCTGGCGACCACGAGCTACGGGCGGGCGTTCTTGGCACTGGCAAACCAGGCCGCGCTGGTTGCGTTGTTGCCTGCCTATCAGCCGTTGGATTCAGACCTCACACAGATTGCTGCGCTCACGTCAGCGGCGGCCACGATCCCGTGGCGAGACGCGGCAGGAACATGGGGCTTGTTGAGTGCCGTGCAGCAGATGCGTTCAGCAATGGCTATCGCCACGGGTGGGGCGACGCTCACGTACTACGACACGGCGACCACCGCGGCAAGCACGTCGTTGACTGCCGCGGGTCGTGCGCTAATAGATGACAACGATGCCGCCGCGCAACGCACGACATTGGGTCTTGGCACGGCAGCAACAACAGCAGCGACGGACTATCAGCCGATCGACTCGGACCTCACCGCGATCGCAGCACTGACCACGACAACTTTCGGGCGGTCGTTGCTTGCTCTCGCTGATCAGAACGCGCTCATCGCCCTGATCCCAGTGTCAATTAACGTGACGTGGACTAACGCGTCGTTCAACGGTACATGGGGCAACTACGGTTCGGGTTTCCAGACGTGCCAACAACGCCTTGTCGGAGATATGGTCTACCTGCGTGGCATGGCGGCAGGCGGGGCCACCGGCACAGTCATGTTCACGCTCCCAGTAGGGCGACGGCCGGCGCTGCCGATCATGTTCATCGCCTCGCACTCTGGTGGCAATGGCTTTGTGCAGATCAACGCCAACGGCACGGTTGTTGCCAACGGCACAACCACGTGGGTCAGTGTCGACGGCATCCAGTTCTCGATCCTGTAGACACATAGCTGATCTGTACAGCATGCGTCTGGTATCCTGCACGCATGATCCCCGGTCGACACGACCTGCTCATCTACCGCGGTGACGTGTGGGCGATTCAGGTGCAAATCCAGCATGCCGACCTCACGCCTCTCGACACGGGTGATGCCACGTTTGCTGCGCAGTGGCGACCGGCGCACGATTCACCGACGTTCGAGGACATGCTGGTGACGTTGCTCGATGTCGGACTGTTCCGTATTGCGCTCACCGGGATACAGACACGCCGGATGCAGAACGGCATATGGGACTTCGAGATGCGCGGCGACGTGCTCACCGATCCACAGACACTGTTGCAAGGTGACGTGACGGTTCGCGGTGACGCCACGCAGCTACCACCGGAGCCGGAACCATGAGCATGTTTGACGACGAAATCATTGTCATCACGATCAACGATGGTGGCGCGCCAGGCTTGACCGGCCCGCAAGGGACACAGGGCATACAAGGTGTGCAAGGTGCGACCGGCAACACGGGCGCGACCGGCGCGACAGGTCCGCAAGGTCCGGTCGGTCCCGATGGGATCAACGGCGTCGATGGCATTCCCGGTAGCACTGGTGCACCGGGCGCGCAAGGCATACAGGGTGACGCTGGGCCGGCTGGCCCGAGCGGTGGTCCCGCTGGTCCCGCTGGTCCGACCGGGCCGACTGGTGCTGCGGGCACGGACGGTGCGACCATCCCCATCCACATCGTGTTTCAGATCGTCTACGACTTCATTGCCGGCGCTGGCAGCATCGATCCAAACGCGCTGTACGTGATCATTCCGGGGCCGTAATGCCGCTGCGTGCTGGGAGCGTCGATCCACTGCGGCTGTATGGTCGCAACCAGCTCGTCACCAAGGTGATGCACGCTGGCGATCAAGTGTGGCCAGACACCACGCCGCCGCCGCCGCCCGTTGGTTCCGCGATGCTTGCGTTTTGGGATGCGCGTGTCTACTCAGGCACGGGCAAGCTGTTGAACTTGGGCACGGGTGGACCGAGTTTCGATCTGAGCGTCAACGATGCGATCTGGACTGCTGGCAGTTACTTCGATCACCTTGCCGGTAGCAACATCGGGCTCACCACGGTTGCCGATCCGATCACAGTCACAGCGGCAGAGCATTTCTACATCGGTGCGGTGATCAGTGAGGCGTCGGGTGGCAACGCTGCGCTGACATTCGGTTCGGCATTCGGGGCGCACCAGATATGGGTCGCGCTCAACGGTTCTGCGGACCCCGACGAACGCACATACGTTGGACAGTACGAGGCCAACGGCACGGGTGCACTCAGCTCAAGCCCGACACAACTGGCCAGTGCTGGCGGCAACGGCAAGTTGCTGTTGTGCGTCGGGCGTAACCCCGACACAGACAAGGTTGTGTTCGTGACACGCGCCGTTGATGGCACCCCGCTTGGTGTACCGAACGGGCCGATCAACCCCGACCTAGCAACAGGCAGCGCAGTGTTCAGCACGGTGTGGCGATTCGGCTTCGCCAACCAGTATTTCCGTTTCCACGGTGCGTTCATCCATCGAGGCGCAATGACCAGCGGCGACTTCGATGACCTTGCCGCCTACTTCTAACCGTAGATGCCGGCCGACGATCCTGGTGTGTTGCTCAGTGCTTGTGCTTGGCCGGCGAGCGCGTTGTTGATCTGTTGAGTCAGTGCGTCGGTGGTCTGCGGGACCATTGCTGCGGTCTGATCGGGTGTCTGTGCGCGCAGTTTGTCGAGTGCGGCTTGCAGCGTTGGCGAGTCGGATGCACCGGACCAATCGCCACTGGTCTTGGCTGCGTTCACACTGTCATTCACTGACTTGGTGCGTGCAACCTCTGCCTTGAAATACTCCTGCGGAATGTCGAAGTCGCGCCACAAGATTGGCAGTCCACCGTTGGCGAGCAGCGAGCGGTTTGCGCCAGCAGGGTCACGGGCGATGCGGTCGTTGAAATCCTTGTTGACCCCGAGCAGGCTGGTCAGTAGCTGCGTCTGCGGGATGGTGTTGGCAGCGAGGGCCATCAGTGCGTTGGGGTGCTTGGCCCCGAGTCGGCCGGTTTCAGGATCGTAGGTGAGTGTCGGGTATAGCTCAGCTTCGCCACGGGATGACAAGCCGACAGATTCAAGGGCGGTGGCGATCAGCGGGTTGGTGGCTGACAGGTAGCCAGACAGGGTGAACAGATCAGGCACACCGTTGAACGGGTTTACCGCGCCCATCGACAGGTAGTTCTGGTGGCCTGATGCCGACTCGCCACCGAACGGGATCATCGACAAGAAGTTGAGTGGTAGCCCGTGCAGGTCGTCAGTTTCTGCCTTGCCGAATGCGCCGAGCACCGATGCGCGCAGCGGGTGGTCGACCGGGTAGCGCATCACGTACTGCACGGCGTGACGCATGAAGCCATAGAACGGGAACACCGTCTTGAACACGTTGCGCTCGATCGGTGTGAGCGTCGTCCAATCCATCATCGTGCGACGGAGTAGTTCCTCACCGGCACGCTCAGCGACACCTTTCGACAGACCCTTGGCGATGGCCTTGTCGTGCCCGTACAGGTAGGCCATTGCGCGGTACTGGTCATCGAACAGCCCGTTGAGGTCGAACGACTTTTCGATGAGGCTGTTGAATCCACCTTTGGCCTTGGTCAGTGCGCCGTTCTCACCGGCTTGCTTGAGCAGACGATGTGCGGTCTTGCCCATCAGCACGCCGGCATTGGCTTGGACGCGGGCAACCTCGAAGTTCTCTGCTTTCATCGAGCCGAGCATGGTGCGCACGATTTCGTTTTCTGCTGTGCTGCCCGCTGACTTCAGCTTGCCTCGTTCACGGCCGACGAGCTGACGTGCTTCGCTCCAATACTTGAACGCGCCAGGCCCGGTCTGGCCGAACAGCATCACCGCGCCGCCCAAGATGTTGTAGAGCTGCGTGCGTGGCGAGAGCCCCACAACAGCAACACGGAAGGTTTGTGTGACAGGATCGATGGCCCCGCCGAGCAGACCTTTGGGCGACGCGATTCGTTGCAGGTTGTTGGCCAGTGACTTCGGGATGAAGTACGCATCCTGATCGTATTTCTGTAGCCGCGCCCCGCCCCACGAGTAGCCACGTTCGGCAGGGTTGAACCGCGTGTACTGCGAGCCGATGATGTCGGTGAGCTGTTGCTGGAAGTTGAGCGGCGAATCAGCGTTGCGGGCAAGGTGTGAGAACTGTGCCTGTAGGTCAGATTGCTTGACGCCGAATCGTTCCATGATGTGGTCGATCACCGTCTCAGTAGCGCGACGGGAGAGCTGTTCCATGCCTTGATGCGACAGTGCGATAGCCCAGTCATCGGTACCGGGCGACATGTCGAGTGTGCGCTCCATCGTCTGTGTGATCTTGGTCGGGATCACGCCAACCTGCGGGCGTGCAACCTGCCCTGCTTGGCTGCGCGACACGCGGTGCACAAACTCAGGGTCGAGGCCCGAGTCGCGCATCTCCTGCCACGTGGCCGCAACCTCTTTCTCGATGCCCGAGTAGAGGGCTTGCGTGCTGCCAGCTTCGTTGCCAGTCAGCTTGTCGACATCGGCCCAGTTCGATTCTGTGACGCTGCGTGTGATGGCTTCGACATCGGCCGGCGTGGTGAGCCCAGCTTTGATGTGATCGACCGTCTTGGCGATCGTCGCAGCTTGCACGTTCGGACCCCAACGAGCCGGCACAGTGCGTGCGGTCAGCCGTTCAGCAGCAGCGCCGTAACGCTCAGCCTTGCGAGCCGTATAGGTGGAGCCGTACTTGTTGTCCCACGTGACGCGATCGCGGTAGCTGCGGATCGTGTCGACGGCACCGGGCATATCGGTGATCGCATGACGTGCCGGTCCTTTGCGTGACATCAGGTTGTCGAGTGCTTCGGTGATCCGCCCGGTGTTGCCGTCAGCAATCGCGTATGCCAGCGCCTTGGCCTGTGCGTCGAGCGGTGTGTTGTGCAATGACTTGATGATGTCGAGCATCGGTATGCGCTGGTGCACCGGGCCTTGGTCGATGGCTTCTTTGATGTGACCGGCTACACCGTCGAAGCCTCCACGTGACGACTCTGCCTTGTCCATCGCCACGCGTGCCGGCGAACCGCGGCCAGTGTCGAAGCCGTGCGCGTCCATCGCTCGCATCTGTGCGTCGAGCTGATGCTTGCGTGTGCGCCGAACGGTGTTGGTCATCGCATGATCGACCTCCGCGTGCCAGTCCTCAGCGACGCGTGTGCCGGTCGGATTCATGTACTCAGCGCGGTGGCCAGCGATGCGCTTCGTCACGTCAGATCGGGCCCGCGTGTTGGTGATCTTCTCAGCCTGTGCACGCGGGTAGAACTCGCCGTTCATCTCGATCACTTCACCAGTGCGGGCCTGTAGGTCACGGGCGTAGCGGTTGGTGATTTCGCGGTAGGCATGCACCATCGGTAGCTCAGCGTCGGTGTACCGGGCCTTGTCACCGAGCTGCATCTTGCGGGTCACTGCGACACGCATCTCCTGCCCGTATTCCTCAGCGAGTTTGGCGCTGTCACGGGTGAGCTGTTCGAGCGGGTCGGCAGCTTCGATCAGACCGTCACGCACACCCGCGATTCGGCTACTGGCCTTGGACGTTTCGCCCATCGCCCAACGGGTTTTCTCACCGAACGCTTCGGATATTGCCTGCCCGCCACGGGTTCTGGTGGCGACATCGTTGACGTATCCGGCCAGCTTGGTTGGCACGATGTTGCCTTCAGCGTCGAGCTTGGACTTGACCCATGTGCGCAACGCCGGTACCTCTCGTGCCTGGTGTTCGAGCACAGCGCGTGGCACATAGTTCTCAGGCGTGTGTTCGAGGCCCGCCAGCGCCACGTCAGCGGCCTTAGCGAGGCGTCCAGCTTCCTGTACCACCGGGCGGGTTTTGGCGAATGCTTCAAGCCCTGGTGCCACGTCGAGCCCAGTGAACAGCGGGTGCCGTAGCAGCTCTGCCGGATGCAGGGCGTTGCCGGCGATGAACGAGCCTGGCAGCATGCGCAGACCGGGTGCCTGGAACACGGCTTGCAGCGGGTCAGCACCACCGGCACGAGCTGCGCTGATGCTGTCACCGATGTGCGGCAGTGACGTGACCTCGTTGATCCACATGCGCGGGTCGAGCAGCTTGGGGATCGAGCCGATCACCGAGCGCGCATCGCTGACAAGGTTGCCGGGAAGGTTCCACATGCTGCGCTTGGTGCCTTCGGTCGGCAGCTTGCGTGCTTGCGCGGCGTTGGCGGCAGCGATCGTCTGTGCCTCGTTCAATGGTGCTGTGCCCTGATGCACGCGGTTGGCGTCGAACTGCACCAGGGCGTCGCGCACGTGCGGGTCAAGGCCGGCGTAGAAGTCACGCATCTTGGTGACCTTGTTGGTCAGCGCGGTTTCGTTGGCTGCGTTCTTTTCAACGACCGGCTGAAAGTCCTGTTGCTGTGGCGCGAAGATACCGAGCGGGCCAGGCAGGTTGCCGAGCACGCCACCAGCGGGTAGCTGTGGGATCACATCGAGCAACGCCACGGGCTACCTGCCGAGCTTGGCGGCGGCAGTGATCTGTGCTTGTGCTTGTCGGCCGGCGATCATGTCATCGAGCGTGCCGTTGCCGATGCCCGACTGCGCGGCCGGTGATGCCATCGACGTGAGTGCTTGCAGTTGCGACATGTAGCTGGCGTTCATCTGCGCGGCTTGCATCGCGTACACCGGGTTGTTGTTGGCCTTGCTGAAATCGTCGGCACGGGCCTGCGACTCATCGAGATAGCCGGTGAACTTCGGCAACGTGTATGCCTGGAATGCGGCCATGCGATCGTTGCGCGCACCGTCTTTGGTGGCAGCATCAACGAGCGGCATGAGCTGTTCGTTGTACAGCGCCGCGGTCTGCTCACCGTTGAGGTTGCCGGACTTCGATTGGAACTGTAGCGTCGCCAAGATTTTCGCCTGTTCCTCAGGGTCGACTCCCATCGTGCCCATCAGCGTGCGGGCCTGCGTCTCGACCAGACCGACGTTCTTGGCGTCCTTCTTGCGTTGCTTGGCTTCCGACTCGTCGCCTTGCAAGAACTCCCATGCGCCGCCGATGATCGCGCCGCCGAGTGTGCCGAGGCCGGGGCCGAACATCATCGTGCCGGCAGCAGCGCCGCCGAGCGCGCCGCCGAGAGTTTCATCCCAGCGACCTTCAGGGTTTTCGCCGCCGTTGAATGCACGGAACACTTGGTCGGTGGCGTAGTCGACTCCGTAGCCGGCTGCGAGTCCGAGCCCTGCTTTGCCGGCGAGCCCTTTGAGCCCTGCGCCTTCGGTGGCTGCGTACTTGCCGAGCATGCCCTTGTTCAAGAACTGGTTGTTGGCCAGAGTGCCGAGAATCCCACCAGCGGCAGGGGCGACCTCAGCGGCGACGGTTGGGATCGCGCTCGACATGTTGCGGATGAACGGCTTGGCTGCGCCGATGGCCAGGGGTTCGGCGGCGGCGGCTTGCGTGGCAGCACGAGCAGCGGCCTGCTCCGCGCCAGTCACATACGTTGCCTGCACGGGAGGAACGACACCAGTACCGATAGCGCGCTGTGCTTGCTGCGCAGCCTGCTGCGCGACGACGGGCGCGACAACCTGTGACGCTGATGTTGGTGTCAGTAGCTTCTTGACCCCACCGGGGAGTGCGAGTGCCATCAGGTTCCTCTCATTGCTGTGCGTGCTGTAGGAGCTGTGTCATGAGCTGCGCGATTGATGCCTTCGATGCTGCATCGTTGGACTGCTGTGCTTGTGCGAGCTTGCCGACCAGCGCGTCTCGATTGATGCCGAGACGCTGTGCCCCACGTTCGAGCGCGCCGTTCATCTGTTGCGCGGTCACGCCGTATTCGTTGGCGAATGACTTGAGTGTGTCGTTCTGAAACTTGGCGTTGGCCTGCGCACGATCGTTGGCTACCTGCGCACCGTTCTGCTGGTTGGTCAACGATGAGTTGTTGCGGTCCAATCCGAGGTTGGCGTTGTACAGGTTGTTGGCGATCGACGTGTTGCTGGTGTCGAACCCGAGCTGTGTGTCGCGCTGTGACAGGTCACGATTCATCCGGTTGTCTTTGCGATCCTGCTGGTAGCCGGCCGACATCACCGAGCCTTTGCTGGTTGCCTGTGACGCGTCGTTGCGGAACTGCTGTCCGAACGCAAAGTTGTTCTTGTCGGTGCCCAGTCCGAACTGTCGCAGTGCTTGCGCCGATAGGTCACCAGCGTTGCGGATGCCATGCGCACGATCCTGCTCGTTGAATGCGCGGGCCTGGTTGCGGTAGTTGGTCGTGTTGGCGAAGTCGATACCAGCAAACGCGGCGTCACTGTCGTTCTGTGCCTGTGCGATGCCGTTGCGATTCTGCTGGCCTTGCAGACCGGCGCGGTCCTGTGCGTAGCGGGCTTGCAGATCGGCCATGTCGAGTGGGTACAGCTTGGCGGTGGTGTTGTTGTAGTTGTCTTGCAGAGACTGGTTGTCGATGCGCATTTGACCGTTGATCAAATCCATCTGCGAATGGATCAGGTCCGAATACGGGTCAGAGGCCACGGGGGGCGTTGCTGCCCATCGGGTGTTCGGCTGGTTGGTCGGCTGATACTGCGTGCCGGCATTCGGGTTGGACACACCAGGCGAGTAGCGCGGCTGCGGGGTTGCCGACCATGACGGGTTGGTCGGTGAGCCAACAGTCGGCGTCGGCATCTTGGTGACAACGCCGCCTGGCCCCTTCGGGTTGGTCGGTGAACCGACTGGGGGTGTCGGGATCGGTGTTCCTAGGGGCATGTCAGCCTCGATAGTTCCAGTCGGCAATGAATGCCGGAACGCCGTGGATCATGTCGTCCATCTGAACGTTGCGTGAGATGTTCATGTAGTCGTTGAGCTTCAGCGAATCGCGCTTGGCCATGTACATCTGTTGGGCTTCCTGCCAGCGCGGGTCGCGGTCCTTGCGCAGTGCGCGCATCTCGCAGTAGTCGACAAGGGTGTCTTGCCATGCCGAAGGGAAATCGATCGGGTCTGCGTCGCCAGCACCGGACTCATCGATGTGCACCGCGGTACGCACGACACGTAGCGAGATGACGTTGATCGCGTTGGGCACCGGATACAGGCGCATCATCAGCGTTGGCGGGTAACCCCAAAGCGTGTAGACCTGCGGCTGGTAGCTCGACTGATTCTGGTAGTGGCCCCAAACCTGATCGACCCCCTCGTAGGCGACGGGTGCCAGCGGGACCATGCGTGCATCGGCAGTCGTGAAATACACGTTGTCGATTTCCAAGATGTTGTCGGGCAACAGGTACTCAGCTTGATTGGCGACCGTGTTGAACGTGGCAACGTCGGTGAGTTGGCGCGTCTCACGGGCCAGATCGTCTAACCCATCGTTCAGCCAGCGCCGTAGCTGCGCATTCAGCCATGAGCCCTCGACCTGTTCGTCCAGCATGTCGCGAACACGGGTGAGGGTATCCGTAATCGTCAACATGCTGGAAGTGTAGCGTATGCATGCTTGTCACAGTGCGACTCGTGCCAGTGCCAGGTCGACGGTGCCCTCGACGGCATCGAACACGATGACCTGCACCCGGTCACCTTGGGAGAGCCGGTGCTGGCAGGTGAAACAGTCGGGGCCGGCGCATTCACGTTGGGCGATGGCCACTGCGTTGACGGTGACACTGATCAGGCAAGCAGTGTTGGTATGCACGGTGATCATGTAGAACCCGCCCGCTTCACGGTTGATGACCACTGCATCGACGGTCGGGCCACCAGGGTCGAGCTTGGGCACGAACGCCGCGGTGTCGTACACGACGGTGCCGAACATCGCTGCACCGGGGAAGGTTTGGAATGCCGAGATGCGACATTCGATCGCGGCAAGGGTGAGGCTGTTCGCCCAGCGCGACAGCTCAGGGTCTTGCTGCGCACGCGATAGGTGCGCACGGTTGATGGTCCCGTACTTCACGACTTGGCTGGCTCGCTGCGGTCGTCAATGGTTATCTTCAGGGAATGGACCTTCGGTGCCGGTGCGGTGCGGTTGTCTTGCGCCTCGATACGAACCTGTATGTGCATGGCCGTGAAATTGGGGCTGACAACCTTGACATGCTGCTGCGGATTGGCATTTGGTGGGACGTTAAAGAGGGTGACGACGGGCGGGATCGCAGAGCCATCTTCACGGTAACCTGTGAGGGTGACCTTGACCCGCGGCGTTGTCGCGTCGGCCGGCACGGTGACAACGAGTTCCATTTCTTTGACGGTGAGCAGCCGGTCACGGGACTGAAACAACGGCTGGGACTGCCAGGAGTAGGAGCTTGCCAATACTGACGGGTCCAAGTCGTAGTATTGCTCGTTGCGTGTTGCTGTCAGCTTGTACGGGAAGCAGCGCAAGTTGTTGTTGGTCGTCGCTGCGTACACGTTGAATGCGACCGGGCCGTTGACCGGATCGGGCATCTCGATGCGCCACCAACCTTTGCTACGCGTGTCGTACAAGAAGTTGTTGGGCACTGCGACCCACGGGTGCAGGTAGCCGAACCGCCCGACGATGCCGGTGTATTCCTCAGGGTAGGTCTGGACGATGCCGCCAGTGCCCTCGTTGATAACAGCATCGGCCGGAATGATGTCGTCGCGGTGATCCCAAAACCATCCTTCGAGCTGCCCGCTGATCTTCTCGGACTGCTCGCCACCAGTGAACGAGAACACGCCGTTTGCTGTGCCGTAGACCAGACCGATCGGGGTGAGCGTTGGGTACGACGCGATGCCGGCTGTTGATTCGATGAACGGCAGACGTTGGATGGTTGGGTTGTCGATGTCGCCACGGATCAGGTAGCCACCGTTGCGATGCTTGATGACCAACAGCTCGTCTGCACTGATGCTGGCGAGAATGCCGATAGGCGAGATGGATTCCTCACCGATGTCGAGCGTGGTGGCAGTGCGCTGCGACCACGTATCAGCAGCAGCAGTCGCCATGAAGTCGATCGCCGGGAAGTAGAACAACAGGTCTTTGCTGACGGTAACAACCTGCCCTGCGACGGTCACCGTCCAGTGCGCAGCGCCGAGCACACGACCTTGGTGCGAGCACAGCATCGTCACGTATGGCCATGTCGGTACCGGGATGGCTTCACCCTCGAAGGTGAGTGACGAGAACACGTCCTGCCGGTCTGGTGTGCGTGTGCCGGTTGGCCGCGGGTAGCACGTCAGCACGTATTCGCCGCTGGCACCGGGGCGGGTGTAGCCGACGTAGTGCAGGTCGGTGTCGAACGTGGTGACTGCCAGTTCCGCGGCGGTCAGCGTGGCGTCGTCGTTGAAATAGTCAAACCCTGAATATCCAGCGACGACGATCGGTGCCAGGTTCGAGAAGTTGGCGCTCGCCGTGTCGTCGGTGACGATGATCGTGCGGTTCTGGTCGAGCCCGCCCGAGTAGAGCTGGTAGCGATGCACTGCCGGCCCGCTATCGGGGGCATCGATCCGGCTGAACAGCCAGTGATATTCGGGGCCGCTGAACGGGGTGTTGATCAGCCCCTGCACGTACCAGTTGTAGTTGCTGTTGTGCTGATCGGACCAGTAATACTGATACATGCTGAACACGAAGTCGGGTGGCCCGAAGATCGAGGCGTCCATCAAGAATGCGGCGACACGTTCGGCCGGGTAGAACGTCGAGCCGATGTCGGTGTTGCCGGCCGGGAGCAGATCGTGTGTGCGCACCAGTGTCAGTTTGGGTAGCGGCACCAGCGCGCCGGAAGGATCAGAGCAGCAGCGAAACGTGTTGGCGATGGTCGCGCCACCGTTCACATAGCCGGTGGTTTCGTTGTCGGACTGACCGGACGCGCCGTGATAGTCGGCCATGATCCCCGGCCCGAAGTTATCGAGCATGATCGTGCTGATCGCCACGCCTTCACGCATTGGTCTGATCCCAGTGTTCGAGCTTCATGTCGAGCAGTCGCAGCTTCGCGGTGTATGCGTCGATCTGGCCGGTGAGACGGATCGCCTCAGCCTTGTGCGGATGCGCGGCGAAGTCTGCTTCCTCACGAATCGTGGTGATGTTCTTGTCGCCACCAGCGCACAGTGATGCGTACGCGTTGGCGCGGGTCGTCAGTTCTGCGGCAAGCGATTCTGCACGTTCGATGTACAACTCGGTGAGCCGATCAACGACAGTCTCGTAGTCGTCCAACAGCTCATGCAGGTTCATGAACCCTTGATCGTTGTACCTTGGTCGGCGCGCTTGGCGGTGGTACGTGGCGCGTCGGCGGATGGCTTCGACTCATCGTGCTTGGGCTTGGGTAGCTCGTGCGATTCGACGGGAGCCTTCGACTTCTTGGCGTCGTCGGGCAGTACACCAGGATTCTCAGCAACCTCACGGTCACTGATCAGCTTGGTGAGCTGATCGATCTGTGCCTGCTGCGCGGCGAGCGCACGTTGCAGGACCGCGGTTTCAGCGGTGATCGGCGGCAGGTCGGTGTCGTCGGAACCGGGGAGCGGTTCCAAACCTGCCGGGTCATCGAGCACCATCGGCAGCCATTCGTCTTTGAGCGTGGTCACACGGAACGGTGGTGTCTGTTCCTCCCACAGCTCAGCAGCGTCGGGTTGGCCGAGCTGATAGCCCCACTGGAAACGGACCTGCTGGTACGTGTCTGAGCGGGCGCGATCGCGTGCGGTGTCACGTGCCTTGGGGTGACCAAAGAACGCCGCTGCGACCTCGATGGGCACGATCACTTCGCCACCAGGTTCGATCGTGTATTTCTGGCCCTGATACACGAGGGTCAAATCGCGATAGTTCGCATCACCCTTCTTGGAAGGGTTGAGAATCTTGACAAGTTCGTTCATGCTCGTCTTTCATGTGTACAGATGTCGACACGGCGCGTGCTGCCTCGCCGTGTCGACATTCAGGCGGGGGTTACAGGCGGCTGACCCACACGGGTGCGAGGTTGGCTGCATTCTTGGCACCGAGGAAGGTGCCCACGACGTTGCCAGCAAACGTTGTTGCTGCCAGGCCGGTTGCGGCGGCGATGACATCAGCCTGTCCTGCGGTTGCGCCGGTCACTGCCATGTCGCCGGCTGCGGCTGTGCCGGCACCGACGTTGACGAGGCAGTATCCGTACTTGCAGAACGATGTCGGCTGACCGATGGTCGCTGCGTCCATGCACACGCCAACGACGCCGAATGCGCCGAGGAATGTGCCTGCGCCGCCAGAGGCGACCTTGTTGACGCGGAGCCCGGTTGTCAGTGCCGGCACGACGAGGGTGAGCAGATCGCCAACAGCGATGGTGCCGTTGGCTACTGCTTCGATGACCTCGTTGTAGTAGTCGAGGGCGAATCCGTCAGCGCCGAGTCCCGTGCGGTAGTCGGTCACTGTGCGGTACGCCTGAAGTGGGTTGTTGATGGTCTTGTCCATGATGGTTCCTGTTCAGCTCGTGAGTCCGGTGAATGCACCCTGCAAGCGAGCAGAGCGGCACAAGAAGTTGCCGGCCCACAACAGCGTCGCTACGAACGCGTCCTGGTTGACGGGGCGCTGGAAGTCCTCCAAGTAGAAGTCCGCACGAGGGCTGACTACCCAGTCAAAGACGTTCTCGTTGAGGAAGTAGATGCGCCCGGTTGTGCTGTTGCCGGCGTCGGTCACGTGAGAGTCAACGACCCACGGAGTGTTGTTGTACAGCGCGTTGGTGAAGCCTGCCGATGCCAGCATTTCATCGAACCCACCGGGCTGACGGTTGTACTGGTTGGCATAGCCGGCGCTGGTGGTGTTCAGCGCGATGTACTTGTTGTACTGATCGCTGCGAGACAGGATGATCGTCGGGTGTTGACCGCCGACCGAGCACTGGCTGAACATCGTCTGGTACTGGCCCATCGCTGTGATCGCGGTGGTGGCCGAATCGATCTGTGCGTTCCACCAAGTGTTGGTGCTGCGTGCGATGCCGCCGTAGTTCGGGTCACCGACTGATGCGTTGCCGACTGCCCCTGCAAGACCGTTGATGTCCTTGGGGTCTGTGAGCCCGTCACCGAACAAGCCGGCTGCCAGGTTCTCGGCCATCTCCATCCATGCTTGCTGCGATTGCAGGGTGAGCACGTTGGCGATGGCGTCGGAGCTGTCGGCCTTGATCATGGTGAGGCCGTCGATCGCCCATGACACGTAGTGCTGCTTCCAGTCCCATGCAGCAGACTTGATCGTGTCGGATGGGGTCACGTTGAGCACGTCGTAACCGCGGTAGGTGCCGCCAGTGTTGAACCGGGTGTACAGCAGCGGAACCTCGATCTGCGTGCCACCACCGATCATGCGCTTGAGCGCCTTGATGAAGCGATACAACAGCACGTTGCTGTTGTAAATCTGATCAGTGATCTGCGGCATGATGTACTGCCGCACCACTGATGTGAGTGTGTTGGCACCGATAGGCGTGGTCATGACTTGCCCTCGATCCTTTCTGTGCCACTGGCACAAGGGTCTGTTGCGGTGCTGGGATTACGCGCAGTGTAGCGCATCCGTACCTGTCATGTCACGCATGTGTAATTACAAAGCCAAGTTTGTATAAGTCGGCTTTGTACTAGTCGTGTTGCGGGATGCCTTCGGCCTGTGCGATGAACGCGCTCATCGAGCTGCGTCGCTCATCCGGTGTCATCTTCGTAACGTCGATCGGCGGGGTGATCGATGCCTGTGACGCGCTCGTTGCCATCGATGCGGCACGAGCCTTCTTTTGGCTGATCGCCTGATCCGCTGCCATGTCCGCTGCGGCGCGCTGTGCCGCCGATGCTGCGCCGGTCATCACCTGCGTGTACAGGCCAGGGTCGGTGGCCAGGGCATAGTTCAGCGCCTTGCGGGTGACTGATGCCATGTCCGCGTCACGGATCAGCGTGCCGTTGACCGGGTGGTAGTCGCGTTCCTGCTGTGCGAAGGCGTCGAACATGTGATGTTCGATGGCGATGTTGGTGAGTTCGGTTGTCTGCTCAGGGGTCAGCCCATGCTCATCGGCCCATGCGAGTGAGGCACGATTGAATGCGTGGACTTGCGCGTCCATCTGTCGTTGCAGTGCGTCACGGTCCACCGGGGGAGTGGTGATGTTCTGCTGCTGTGCGGTGAGACGAATGTTCTCACGCTGAAGGTTCTCGACGTAGAGACGCTGTTGGTCATCGAGGTCGGATAGCAGCTCGTCGGTTGGCGGCTGCTGCGTGCGTGATGCCTGCGCTGCCTGCCATGCCTGGAAACGTTGGTACTCATCGAGGCTGATCGCTGCCGCTTGGCCGGCTTCGAGCGCGGCCATTGCGTTGCGCAGGTTCGGGTCGAGGGCGGTCGCCCAGTCGCCCAGTGCGGAGAGGCGTTCGACATCGGCGGTCGTGTACGTGCGCTCGCCAACGGTGAACGTTGATGGTGACGGCACTGCCGAAGTCTCAGTGTCGTCACCATCATCGTCCGCACCTGTCGCGGTCGTGGACGTAGCACCCTCACTGCCCGTTACGGGAGCATCGATCGGGACGACAGGTGCCGCCGCAACTTCGCCCTCAGTCGTTGAGTCTGTGCTTGCGGGCGACGAGGCGTCGTCCTGCGTCGTATCGCTACCATCATTCGATGGGGTGCTGTTGGCGATGCGCCGAGCGAGGGCATCACCAAGTTCTACCGTGGGGTTGGGTATCTCATCCGTCGTCGTGGACGGTGTTTCGATGTTGCTCATCATGTGCTCCTGGGGTTGAGTTCTGAGCGATGTACCGCTCACGGTTGATCAAGTAACGCGGCGTCAGCCACGTCGGGTACCAGCGGTCGGGATCAGGCCGGGGGCGTGTTGGCAACAACTGCATCCGAGAGCGTCGCGGTGTCCGCGCTGATCTGGTCTGCGATGGCCTGAATTGCTACCGGGTCTGCGCCATTGGCGATTGCCTCGGTGAGCTGCGCGGCGATGCCGTTGAGCAGTTCGATGATCGAAGCCTGCACGGTTTCTTGTGCGGTAACAGCGGCGGTGATTGCGTCGAGTGAAGCCATGATGTTTCTCATTTCGTTGTGTAGGACTGTGTGTACGTGTTCGAGTAGTTCGGTGACGCGGAGAAGCAGCCGGGTTTCCAATTCCTCCCAGCGGCGTTCCTCGTCAGTCATCCGGCTGAGAGCTGCCGGCGAAGTTCGTCGGCATTTGGTGCGCCCATACCGGGAGTCATTCCTTGTAGGCCGGCTGCGGCCGAGTCGCCCCCGCCAGGTGGCATGAACGACGGCCCGCCGCCCATGCCCGGTGGCATGCCTTGAGCTTGAGGACCGCCCGCTTGGTCGGGCGGGAGCAGTCCTTGCTCTTGCATCTGGCGCTGAGGATTACGCAGCTCTTGGAGAACCATTGTCTCCATCTGAATCAGGAACGGCATGTTCGCGTCCATGACAGTTTTCGCTTGCGTGATCGTCGTATACAGCGAGTCGAGCACTTCCGACATCGTGTTGGTTTTGCGCGATGGCATGACGGGTGGGGGTTACTTCCCGATGGGGATTTCGGTCGGGGTCTTGGAGCGACCACGGACCTGAGCGTCCGGCGTCGAGCCGAAGTGACCGCTGGTCGTTTGACCGACCGGGGTGATCTTCACGTTGCCGGCCTTCTTGATGGGCTGCATAGCCATGATGCTGCGTCCTTTCGTGGAGCTGCGTGCAGCATACAGCATGCAGACGGTACGTGTCACGCATGCGCGGGAGGTTGTTGATTGACGTGTTGGGGTTGGTTACTGTTTTCGCCATGACAGATACCCAGCAGCACGTCACAACGGGGTGGGGGACCATTGCCGGTCACCACGATCACGGGGAGGATCGGATAGAGCCGAGTGAGTCGCCGCCTAACGGTGACAGTGAGCCCGTGCCGCCGCTGTTGCAAGGGGCAATGAACCTGCAACAAGCGATTCAGCGCATATCCGAGCCAGCGCCTGAGCCCAAGCGACACGAGCGTGGTCCCGATGGTCTGTACCACTGCGACGTGCCGGGATGCGCGTGGGTACCGTCCGAGAAGTATCAAGCGTGGCAGATGCACACACAGCGGACGCACAGGACAAGTCCGGCGATGGAGAAGGAACGTTCCGCTAAGGCAGCGGCGTCATTGTCCGAAGCCAACAAGGTGCGTAAGCAGATCGAACAACGCGAATCGCCTGAAGTCTTAGAGGTCATCAAGGCATGTCGTGAGTCAAAGAACAAGCTGGAATACGACGCCTTCCGCAAACGCCGCGGTCGTGCCAGTCGGCAGGGATTGTCTGCCGCCGAGTTCGAGATGGCCGAGGTCCGTCGAGCACGCAGCATCGTGAGGGACCAGCGCAGGCTTGGCACCGCGACTACCGAGGCATCGACCAACAACGACCTTGGGCCGGCTGCACGGCGGATACTTGACGAGCGGTTCAACGGTGGCTCGTCAGCTCGCAACAGCTACCAACACCGGCTAGCAAACTCGCAGCAACGTGGTGAGACGCCAGCACAGTTCGAGCTGATCGAGATTGCACGAGCACGGCATCTCGCCAAAGGCAAGACGTGGCATGGCGCGATTGTCGCTGCGACACGCAAGGAGGTCACCGGCAAGACCGGCAACGAGAACAGCGGCCGGCACGGGAAAAAGCCTGAAGCTGAAGCGCCGAAGGTGAAACACGAGCTGGTGGTGCATCAACCAGACTTCGTGCTGAGCAACGGACACATGCGCGACGAACTGCATGCGGCCGACGAAATGTTTACTCGGGTGGGGAGTGCAACGGACACGCTATTCCCCGACCGAGTTCCGTCAGATCGGATCATCGAAGTCGCGGAATGGCAGGTGAACACGATCAGAATGTTGCAACGTTGAACGCGCTACGGGAGAGCAGTATCGCGACAGCGAGTCAACGGATCGTAGAACAAACCGATAAGCAGGCAGCAGACAGAATCAACGCGCAAGCATTGAGGCTGGCTGAGCTAGAGCGCCAGCGTGGGCTAGAGGCTGCGGCTGAAGCACTGAAAACCAAGACGACACCGGGAAGCGTGAAGTACGTCGACTGCCGGACGTTCGGACATTCATGGGTCAGCGTGGAAGCAAACTCCAATCCGACGATCGGCTGGTACATGGTCGCACGGTGCGAACGGTGCGGCACAGTGAGGAAAGATATTGTCAACAGGTTCGGCATTGTCGAGCGACGACGGTACGAGTATCCAGACAGCTACAAGGACACCGACCATTGGACCCGTAGCGATTGGCGGATGCAGTTCCTGCGCCGGTTGCAGTGATCGAGCAGCGAGCTAGAGGGTTACTTGTTCGGCGGGCACTCGGGGTGGTGCCCGCCGACAAGTTGCACATCGAGCATGACGATCCGCACGAGCTGATGGTTGCGGTGGCGGCGCGGGTCGCTGAAGCCGAGCAAGCCAAGCGCCGGCACCGGGAGCTGATCGCAGCATTGGAGCGGGGACTGCGGTTGTATCAGCAAGAAGCACCGAAGCTGACCAAGAGCCAGCGTCGCACGATGCGCAAACGGTTGGGGCTGGTCGGCAAGGTGCCAGTGGGTCGACCGCCACAGTTGCGCCACGGCACGCCAGGAATGCTCAAGCGGGGCTGCACGTGTGCCGAGTGCAAGCAGGGACGCACACAGCGCCAGCGTGAGTACAGAGCCCGCCTGAGGGCATCATGAGCCAGTTGTTCTACGACCGAGCCGGGTTACCGATCGAGATGATGGAATGGTCTGCGTTGATGTCAATGGACGAGTACCGCGTTGTTGCCCAAGACCAGTTCGATGACATTGGCGTGTCGACGGTATGGCTTGGGCTGTGCGGGCCGTGGTGGGGGGTGCCGTTGATCTTCGAGACGATGATCTTTGGTGGCGCATTCGCTCAGCACCAGTGGAGGTATGCGACAGAGCAACAAGCAATAGCCGGCCACCAGTACGCGTGCGGGCTGGTAGCCGGCGAGCTGCGTATGCAGACGGAGCTAGCGAATGTGGGGGAGAATGAAGATGATCAGCGCGATGGCTGCGAGCACGAGCACAACAGTCCAGACGCCACCTGACCATTGGCCGATGTCGCGGTCACGGTTGTAGTTGCGATTGCGAGGCTTGCGGGTGGGGGTCATTTTGGTGAGGGCTCCGGTTCTTCGTGGGCGGTTGTGTCGTCGGTCTTGCATGGGCCGTATTCGCTGACTTCGGTGTCGCCGGTGACGTGCACGTTGGCCCCGTTGTCGTAGGTCCGCATCATGTCGAAGGTCGACGGCGGCTTGGTGACTGGCTGCATGGTTAGCTCCTTGTTGCTTGTCGCTTGCCAGGCGCTTGTGAGGCTTGCTGAGACATCTGTTCCATGACACGTTTGGCGACGATCGAATAGTTCGGCCACTGCTTTGCTTTCAACAGCTCGTACACGTCAATCGCTCCCAGCGCGAATAGCTGCTGCGCGTCGGCGGCACGAGCTTGTTTCGATGTGGGTAGCTGAGAGCCGGCGTCGGCAAGCAAGGTGAATCGCAGCGGGATGCGTTCCTCTTTGTTGTCGGCATCACGGGTGTAGAAGTGGCGGGCGCGCATGGCCATGTGGAACTTCTGTCCATCTGCGCCCTGTATCGACATCTGCCGGGGCTCTGTGTAGAACTCGGCCACGTTCGCGCACATCTTGGAACAGACCCCGCGCAGTGCCGCTTCGAGCTGACGCAATGAAGCACGTACGCGGACAAACGCTGCATCCTGAACTTGGTCGAGCACGCCCGTCGAATTGCGTCCAGATGGAGCAAAGCCACGGACCATCGCAGACAGTCCGCTGATCGATTCGATTTCCCCCTTGAAAAACTGGATCAGGTCCGTCGACATCGTTGGGTGCATTTGTGGGGGATTCAGCCATGAGATTTCCGTCTGCTCTGCCTCGATGCGCTGACCGGGACGGTTGGTGATCTTCTTGCCACGTGAGCGCGATCGCGGCGATTCTTGGAGCACAGGGTTTCCCATCAGCGCGATGTTCTGCATGATGGACGAGAGCAGCCGTCCGATGGATTCTTGCGGGGAGTCGAGCAGCGCCACGATCGACGGGCCGTAGAACTCGCCAGTGTCGGTGAGCACCATCCGGTCGTAGGGGTGCGTGCCATAGGCGTTGACTTCGCCGGCCTCGCAGTCGAGCAGCACGTTGCGCCCGCACGTCACGATGCAGCGCCACACGTCGCGGACCTTGGAGACTGACGGGTCGTCGGTCTTGGTGATCTGGTGGTGACGGACCCAGCATTCGAGCACGGTGACTGTCATGTCGTCAGCGATGCCACGGTCACGCGGGTTGTCGGTGATCCCGTAGCGGGTCTGCGTTGCCGATGGCAGGTTGCCGAGACGCACACGGGCCATCGACTGACTGACTGTCTCATCGAGAATGTGCGGCTGCTCGTCCACGTCCTCAGTTGCGCCGGCACCGATCTTGCCGCGTGCGCCGGGGTAGCTGCGGTCCACGTCGCTGATCGTCATTTGCTTGGCCTCGATGATGTACGTGAGGTCTTGCATGCTGGTTGCGAACGGGTCGGGGTAGATGTTGAACGGCGTCACGCGACGGAACGCGGTGTCACCGATCCCATCGGCAAGCCACGGTTCCCATGTCGTCTTGAGGTAGCCGATGCCATACGTGAACGCATCCCACAGCACCATCGAGATTTCCAGGTCGAGCGAATTGCCCATGAACGTCGCGTTGAGCACAGCGTTCATGTCTTGTGACAGGGACTGGTAGAAGTCTGCGTACTCGCTGAACGGTTGCGGTGCTGCGGTCGTCTCGATCGTCGGGCGCTGGTCGGTCATCCACGCCACCGAGCTGAAGATCACCGGGAACACTTGGCTGATTTCCGGTGCCGGCATCCACGCCTCTGCACGGGGAGCCCACGTCTTGTTGTGCAAGGTGCGGTAGTTGTTTTTCCACTGTGCGATCAGCGGCCGGCGCAAGCTGCGTGCACGCATGAACAGGTGCTGCACATACGCGGCGGTCTGATCTTCGGTCTGACCTGTGCTCGTGCCGGCTGCGACGTTGGCAGGACCGGGGGCCATCTCATCGAGCACGGTGGCAGTGGGCATGCTGGAAGCGTACAGCATGTGTCTACCCAGCGTGCGCTATGACGACGGTGGCCCCCGCACTGCCGCGGGCCCATCAGGGACGGGAGACGGGACAGCAGCACGGGGGCCACGATCAGCAAGTTGCCTAGGAATGGGACACAAACGTCGGCAAGCGTTGACAGTAACGATGCGTCAACGGTCTGTCAAGGGGCTTCGGCGGCGAGGTCGGCCCAGTCCTTTGGTTTGTAGTTCACTTCGATTCCTGTGCGCTCGCTGTACGCCTCACCGTTGCGCTTGAGGTCGTCGGTGAACTGTCGCATTGATGACACGTGTGTCTGCGTTGTCTGGTTGAAGTGTTCCGGCATCGTGTCTTTGATGCTGACCTGCCATTTGCGTTGCAACAACCCGATGAGACATTCGGGGCACAGATCGAGATGATCGGCACGGCGGGTACTGTCAACACGCAGACGACACTTGGTGCACTGGTACGCGTAGATCATCGGTCGATGTCCTCTCGTTTGCCCCACGCCATCCACGGAGGGTCGGCCTCGTCGCCGGGGTCGTCGGGTGGCAGCACGTCCGGTACTGCATCGGGTACGGGTCCACTGCCAGCGAGTGCCGGCCCGCTGGCAGTGGAGGGGTCGACCGGCTTGCGAGCGATGTTGGCCGGCATCGTGTGCGGGGCTCGTGTCTCGAAGGCCAGCGGCGGCGGTTCGATACTGTCGACGGTGATCGCGATGGCCAGCGCCATCACACCGTCGTCGTACAAACTGCCATCAGAGTTTGTGTAGCCGTGACCATCTTCGGTCGTCACGTAGTCGCGCAATTCCATTAAGGTCACTTCGTCATGGATGATCAAACCGTGGACACTGCCGGCAACACCAGCGAGGGGATCGGTGATCGCCTTCAGCAGGTGACTGATAGCAAGATGTTTGGTCTTACCATTTGTGCTCCAACCGAATGTGTTTTGCACGTGGCCGGGCATCTGAGCGACGTTCTCCATCCGGTAGACGTTGCGGTAGCCGTCGCCCACGATGCACCCGACAGTCGCAAAGCCTGGTCCCTCCCGTTCCGGTGCGAGCATGGCGTCGTGGTAGTACGTGCCGATGAGCTGCATGTGCTTGCCGAAGTTGATCGGGTCGATCTTGTTGCGGTAAACGGCCACCTGCTCGTTTGTGCGCCGGGACAGCACTTGGACACAAGCATTGTCCCCCGCCGTCGTGTGTGTCGGATCGCCCCCTGCGAGATACATACCCCAATTACGATCCGTCGATGGGTACGCGAACACCGTGAGCCATCCACGTTCGTGTGGCATGAACTCGACCTTGTTACCTATGCGACTCAGGATTCCGCGCTGCCCCCGACGTGGCTCGTAATGGTTCAGTAGGGCTTGCAAGGGGAACACGTTGCGCCCGGTCGAGATGAACGCTTCGTGCGGTGTGCTAGGCATTTCCTGATGGAACTTTTCAACATCTCCCTGGCATTTATTGGCGATGTACCAGCGACGCCACAGCAACCGTTCCGTGTCAACGCCGAAGTCTCGGACGAGACGAACCTCCTCGTCATCAAGAGCAGAGACGGCGGCATATTTATTGCGCACATCTGCGGGTATGAAGGCGGACGTGTATTCGGGATCATCCCACCAGGGGTAGAACTTGAAGGTGAAGTCACTGTCACCGCGCATGGCACGCATGCATTCGCGGTGAAAGAAATTGCCGACGCCGTTGGCGGTCGACTCGTAGAACATGACGGTCAAACCGAACGTGGGGATGACGGAGCTGAGCCCGGTCATCATCTTCTCAGGATCGTCGTAGAAGCCAACCTCAGACAGGTGTAGCCCGTGGATCGTTTTCGATCGGCCAGTGTTTTCGTTCGCAGCAGTAGCGACCTTGATGTCACTGCCATGTTCCCAGCCGAGATGGTTCTTGCCGTTGTACCGATCAACAAAAAAATCAGCAAACGGGTAGGTTTTCCAATAGCGGGTAGCCATTTCAAGGATGCCTTCGCTGCTGTCCTTCTCGTGCGAAACGATCAGGCATTTGAAATCATCGAGCATCATCGAGAGGACGAACAAGATCGCCTCGATGACAGTGGAGACGCCGATCTGACGCGCCTTCAATACGCAGATGCGAACCTGCCCGCGGGATTCGAGCTGCGACTGACACTCGGCAATGAAGTCACGTTGAGCATCTTTCAACGTGTCACCGAAACGGACGATGGCGCGGTCCTTCGAGAGCACGAATAGTTCGCTGACTGCTGCCTCCAACCAAAGGGGGCTCCGCCCCCCTTGACCCCCTGGTTGACCGTTGCTGACAGGTGGGGTGCTAGCCGGCTGCGGTGTTGATCGGCGGCGTTGGGCAGACTTCGCTGGGAGTTTGGCGAGTTTCGAGCTGACAGTTACCGCCATGTCAGACGCCACCAGCGACGAACCGATGGCGTCTGACAGCCAGCGGAGTTTGCCGCACGCCGGCATAAGTGTCACCGGCCAGTCGGCGGGTGGGGCCAGCCGGCCGGCGACAAGTACGCATACTAGCTACTGTCATGCCACTGTCGCTACGATGTCGGGCACATTGACACGTATGTGTTCACGGAACCCCGCACGCATGCGTGTATAGGCATCACGCATCTGTTGATCCTTGGACGTTTCCTCTTCAGCACGGCGGGCACGCATCATGTCGGGGAGTGCGGTGCGCATCAGCATGAACCGCTGCGCCTCGGTGCCGTACTTGATGAACCATTCGTAATCGTTGATCAGCCGAGACATGACAGATTCGAGACGAGCGCGATACACGGGGTCGGCCATCATCGCCGCATACGCCTCGGGGGTGGCGCGTGCGGGGGTGAGAGCTGAGACGGCCATCAGCGGTGCCCGTCGAGCAGCACACCGTTGGGCACCAGCTTGTACCAGAACAGGCCACCACCACTGTTCAGCTTGCGGACGGTATGCCCACCGAATCGTGGCTTGCGCATGTGACGGAGCTGTGCCGAGATGGAGGCAGGCGGGTCGCCCGTCAACTTCTCGATCTGTGCGAGGGTGCGCCATTTGCCGTCGAGCATCACATTCCAGATGCGTTGCAGTTGGCTGTTGAGGCGGGCGTTGTCAGCAGCCGGCACATAGTCGCTGCCATCGAAAATCCATGCAGCGGTCATGCGCGCATCCGATCCCAGCCGGCCCGACCGTAGATGTATTCGCAGCAGTCAGCGCACACCAGCTCGCCGCCCGACACGACACCTTCGTCGGCGTCGCGCATCGAGCGATTGCACCAGCAGCAGAACAGCGTCGGCTCGTGGTAGTTGTCAGCTTTGTTGTACCACGTCATGCTGCCGGCTCCGGTTCCTCATCCATGAACGGGTGGCGTGGCACGTAGTAGGCACGCAGCATCACGAACCCACGAGCGCACGAATCCATTGCGTCCATCAGCTCGTGCTGATAGCCGGCAGGGATCGTCATGTTGCAGATCAGGTTGCGTGCCGGCGTCTTGCGAATGTCGTTGATCACCGCGACGACATCGGCCACGTGCACAGCGTCGGCCTCGATGTCGGCAAAGGTCCGCTTCTCGACACGGGACATGAACAGCGTCATTCCGCTGCTGCCTGATTGCGTCGGCTTGATGCCGGTGTTCGCTTCCTGATCAGCGGTGCGCTTTCGGGCCCGCGCTTTGGATTCTGCTTGGGGTGCTCGCCGGGTCGCCATCAGTAGCGTTCCTTGTCGACCAGCAAACCGGGTATGCCCAGCGGCGCATTCACATCGTCACCGAGCAAACCTGTCGGGTCACGCAGCACCGGCCAATCAGGAATGGTGTCGTCTGTTGGGTCGCTGTAGTCGAGCGTCATGTCACGTTCGAGCACGGGCATCTCACGCACGCTTGGCAACTGCTCGTTCTTGTACAGCGAGCTGTTGCTCACTGCCTCGGGGTACGTGATCGACGCAATCGCCTTGGCCGTCGCATCAGCCACGGTGCTCACAGCAAGCTGGAACGATTCTCGTTGCGCAGCGAGCAGGTCGGCGCTGTTCGGTTGGTTCCTGCCGGCGATGAGCTGACTGAGCAGGACCGCGGCAACAACGATGGCGATTACTGGGATGGCATCGTTCATAAGTTGACAGCATAGGGCTGTAACTTTACATGTCAATAGTCAGTCAGTATCGTTGATGCATTGTCGATCGGCTGTTCTCGGACTGGCCTCTCCCCGACGCTGGCCGCTGCGCAGGGTAAACCGGGATGCGTGTTCGTGTGTTTGTACGTGCAAGCAAGCATCGAAGCTCTCACGCACGCACGTAGAACTACCTACGCATGCGCGTGATGCTGTGCTGTGCTGTGTGCTGTGCTGTGCTGTGCTACTGCATGACACAATGAGCATGAACTACCCGCGTGCGTGCGAGTAGTGACATGCTGTAATGGTAGCTGTCCAGAAATTGTTTAGGTACTGTGACCAGGGCTTATGCAAGTTACTGTCAACTTAGTGTTGCGTTACTGTCCATCGTCTGTTAGCGTACTGGCCATCGAAGCAAGTACGTTTCGATCCAACACAGGAGACATACACACAATGTTGCAAGCAACTTTCATGCAGGTAGAAAACGAAGCGTGGGCGATTATCGGCAAGGCGGTCGATGTCAAAAACGCTCTCGTGGAAGGCAATGGGAAAACCGTCACGTTTGTCAATGCACGTAGCGGCAAGCAAACAACGCGACAGGTCATCGGAACCTATGCAGGCACAGCGGTTATCGCCGCTGGTCATGTGGCGATTCTGGTCGGTTCGCAGGTCGGCAAAAACGGCATGACACGCGGCGAGTTTTTCGCCAAGTGCAATGCCGATCGGTTGGCCGCGAAACTTGCCGCCATCGACACAAAGCCGGTCAAGCCGGTCAAGCCGGTCAAGCCTGCTAGCGACTCACTTGAGGCACAGATAGCGGCACTGCAAGCGCAACTTGCCGCACTGGTTGCGCCGCTGGTTGTGGCAGTGCCTACCGTTGCTGGTGTCAAGCCACGTAGTGCGGCACAACTTGCCAACGATGCAAGGCTAGGTGCCGCTGGTGCGGCAAGGCGGGCGGCAAAACTGACACCAGCGGTTGCCGCTACCGTGGCCATCGCGGCAGACTTGCCGCCCCAATCACGCGGCGACCTGTGCGTTTGCGCCTCAGGCCAAAAAGCAAGTTTCACCCATCACGCGGCAAGCAAAATCACTGACACCAGCGTGCATGCTTGTCGGCAGTGCGTCAAGAATGTCAGCGGCAAGGATATGGTCGCCGCGTTGCACGCGGCAAGCTAATCACGTAGCGGCAAGTCAAGGCGCACCAGCGGCAACGCTGGTGCGCCTTTTTGCGTTTTCCGACCAGGCACCAGGCACCAGGCACCAGCGG
>Ga0068864_100000259_pt1 | contig 47104 bp, 35 predicted proteins | sample KBSSwiS72_FD_66586 | JGI IMG/M metagenome (GOLD analysis project Ga0068864, IMG submission 66586) | Switchgrass rhizosphere microbial communities from Kellogg Biological Station, Michigan, USA - KBS Switchgrass S7-2 | ecosystem: Host-associated > Plants > Roots > Rhizosphere > Soil ...
GCGAGCAGTACTACCGCGAGGTGGTGCGCCGAGTACACCCGGCAGGCGACTTCCAGCCGCGCTTCGACCAGCCGCCGCCGCGCCTCGCGGTCCGCGCCCTCGCCGTCGACCAGAGCATGTACGCCATGCAGACCGCGTTGAACGCCCGCGAGAGTGCCGCGGAAACCGGCTTGCCGGCGCTCCAGGCGCTCATCTTCGAATTCGCCAAGTCCGCGCGCGAGCGCGTCGACGCGCTCGTGCTGAAGGTCGAGGCGGACGCGAAGATAAACCGCGGCGGCGCGGGCAACGTGCTTCGCTTCCGCCAGACGAGTGGAGGCGCCTCGTGACGCCCTATCCCGGCACCGGGTCGACGCCGGCAGGGCGTCGGAACGCCGGCTCGCGTCTCACGGGCCGGGCGCGCGACGCCCTCGCATGGGCGGGCGTCGCGGCCCTCGTCGTCGCGGCGGCCGTGTTCGTCACTAGCGGACAGAAGGCGGATGCCCTCAACCGGCGTGACGAAGCCCATTGCCTTGTCAACCGGCCGACCCCGGTCGCCGTCCTGACGCTGCTCGACCAGACCGACACCCTCGGTCGGGACGCCGGCAAGCGGTTTGACGACCTGATGGCCGCCACCCTTCGGCGGCTGCCCCGCAATGGGCGTCTGACGATAGTTCCCTTCGGAGGGGACCTCGGCCAGTCGCTCGCCAGCCAGTTCAGCGCCTGCTCGCCGGGGAAGAAGGGCGACGCCGATCCATGGTCCGAGGCAGCCGACGACGTGCAGTGGGACTACGAAAATACCTTTCTCAAGCCGCTGTCGCAGGTCTCGGCCAGGCTCCTCGACGCAAGACCTAGCGGCCGGTCGCCGATCGCCGAGCAGATCGAACGCGCCGTTAGCGACACCGCCATCATGTGGGAAGGCCAGCATAGGGAGTTGGTCGTCATGACCGACGGCCTCCAGTTCACCGCAGGCTCGCCGATCTACACCGGCGGCAAGTTCAAGCTCCCGGATGCGCCGCCGGCGCTGCTGCGCGGCGTGACCGTGCGCTACGTCGAATTGGCCAATCCCACCCACAGCGAGCTGCAGACCGCCGAACTCAGAAAGGCATGGGAGGCGTGGTTCATCGCCGCTGGCGCCGAGAAGGTGATCATGGTCGCGCCGGGCTACGCGCGCCTGGAGGAATGACAGTGGCCCCAGTTATGCCGTGGGTGGGCCCCGGCCGAACTGGCGAGCCACCTGCAAGCGGTCTGCGATAGATGTCCCGGAAGTGCTCCTAAGCCCAAGCAGCGGCACCATGGGAAACGCGCGATGTTGACTTGGTCGAGTGCGTCCAGGTCCCCCTCCGCAGGTCGTTGGCCGCAGCCGCCGTCAGGAGCAGCCTCTCCGGACTAAGCGCCGCCTTCTCCCTTGCGGCTTGCACCTGCAGAGCCGTCGCGGCGGATCTCGACTGGTCGGCGAAGCTCATCCCGATACCTCCCGACAAGACGATGCCCGCCGTCGACGTCCCGAACGGGTAGACCGTCGCCGCGACCACCGATCGATGGCGATCGGCGGCATAATCGTCCGCCTCGGTCACCGTCTGAAATTCGGTAATGTATGGCCCTTCCGGCCGCTCGGACTGCTCAAGCATGTTGCGGTAGCCGGTAGCCGACCACTGCACAGTGCGAATGGCGCGAAGCCGCTCCGCACCGCCCTGTGCGGCGATGGCGCGCGCGACGATCATCGCCGCAGTGCCCGTGGCCTTCGGCTGTCCGCATGCCTCGGTCGGCAGGATTGCGGTGGTTCCGCCCAGAGCCAACGCCAGGATCCCCGCCACCGAACCGCGACGGCGCCGGATCGAGCGGCCGTCGTCTGACAGTACGAGCCGAGAGATCGTTCCGGAAAGTGCAGGCATATGAGCGAAATCTCCAGGTCAGGCCTCATGATCAGGCGAGATCGCCGCGACGGGAATTGCGGCTCCGGTCAGTCGATCATGGGTCCAAACGCAAATGCGACGCTTCCTTCTATTGGCACTGTCAGGCGTGACAAACCCCCGTTCATGTCGCTCGCGATGCCGTTCGTGCGGCGAAGAGGGTTAAGCGTGGTGCCAGGCTCGGCGCCCAAGTTCGGCAGGCATGCAACCGGCGCCGGCCCAAATTGGGGACCACGAACACGCCTACTGCCCGCCCCTGCCCGGCCTGCCGCAGGTCTCAGGGAAGTGCCGCGAAGTCGCAGCGCCTGTGATCGGCGACCATGAGACGGAGCGGCTCCGGCGCGACCACCTCGACCGCATCGCCCCACGAATACAGATGCCAGCACATCTCGAGATGGCCCGAGGCCTGGAAGCGGACGACCAGCGATCCGTCGTCCAGCTCCTCGTGCGTCTGCGTAGGATGGAACACGTAGCGCCGCGCATGCTCGGCAGCGTCAGGCCTGAACTTCCAGACAACCTCGCCATGCTGCGCGCTGCTCTCGTAGGAGCCGAAGCCCTTCTCGGCGTGGCGGCGAATGCTGAACCCCGGGTCGAGTTCGAAGCTCCCCGGCAATACCTCGGCTTCGTGAATCTCCTCAACGCGATAGTGCTGCAGCGGGGCGCCAGCGCGCTTCGCCGTGTCGCGCGCGACGAGGTAGCGACGCACGCCTAATAAGAGCCCATGAGGCGCCACGATCCGCTCACTCGGCGCATCCTGCCGCCGTCGCCGATATAGTATGCGCAACTGGAAGGGGCCCTTGAGCGCCTCGTATATCGCCTCGTCCACCGAACTGCTCGACGCTGGGCGCGGACCCGGGCGCGCCGCGTGTCCCAGCGCCTCGAGTATCGCCTCCTCATCGACGGCCAGCCGGCTTCCCGCCTCCGGCGGGATAAGCGCCCGCACCTTGCGTTCCAGGCGCCGCGCGGTCGTGGCCTCGGCGTTCATGCCCTGCAGCTCAAGCTCCGCGATGGCGGTCGACAGAGCCGCGAGTTCCTCGGCGGTTGGTGTGAGAAGCGGCGCGACCGCACGGACGGGCATCGTCCATCGCGCGCGCCGCTCATCGTCGGTGTCCCGAGTGGCCTGCGGAAAGGCGGTTTCCAGAGACTCGGTCATCCGCTGCGCGGTGCGGCGCGAACACGCGAATTCCGCTTCGATCTCGGCGAGCGTGACTCCGCTACGCCGGGTCGCCAGCATGGCAAGCCTGAGCAGTTCCTGCGCCTTGGCGAAAGCCATCGATCGACTCCATGACAGAATCTGTCACCCATACATGCTACTTCGGACGAAAGGGAGGTGCGCATGCGAATCATCGATGGCGCGCTGAGGCTTTCCGCCTCGGATCTTATGCGGTTCAAGGGCTGCCGCCACGCAACCGCGCTCGACCTGCGCCTCATCGAGATCGGCGACATCGAGCCGGTCGTCGATGGCGAGGAAGCGGTGCTGCTGCAGCGGCAGGGAGACGCGCACGAGCTCTCGTTCCTCGACGAACTTCGCGCGTCGGGTCGCACGATCGTCGAAATCCCCAAGGATGGACTGTCGCTCGAGCAGTCGGTGGGCCTCACGCTCGAGGCAATGGCCGAGGGCCCGGACGTCATATTCCAGGGAGCGCTTCTCGGTGGTGCGTGGGGCGGCTATTCGGACTTTCTGGAGCGCGTCGAGACGCCGTCCGCGCTTGGTGCTTGGTCCTACGAGGTCGTCGACACCAAGCTCAAGCGCAAGCCCGACCCGAAGCACGTCCTCCAGCTCTGCCTCTACAGCGATCTCCTCGCCGAGATTCAGGGTGTCGCGCCCGAGGCGGCGCACCTTCAGCTTGGCGACGGTAGCCGGTTCACCGTGAGGCTCGCCGAGGTGTCGGCCTACGCGCGGCACGCACGGCGCATGCTGCAGGATTTCCTCGCCGAACGGCCGGCAACCCGCTCCGACCCAGTGTCCGGATGCGCGCTCTGTCGCTGGCGCGAGCGCTGCGCGGACGAGTGGAGCCGCGAGGACAGCCTGTCGCTGGTCGCCGGCATCAGCCGGCTGCAGCGCCAGAAGCTCGAGGCCGCCGGCATCGCAACCATGACCGACCTCGCCAATGCTGGCGCACGCGTGCCGAAGATGGCGGCCGAGACGCAGGCTCGGCTTCAAGCGCAGGCGCGGCTCCAGACCGCGCGTCGCGCAGGCGGGCCGCCGGCGTTCCAGCTTCGCGATGCGGAGCCCGGCAAGGGGTTCGGGATGATGCCCGCGCCCGACGACGGCGACGTCTTCTACGACATCGAGGGCGACCCCTATTTCGCCGGCGGCCTCGAGTACCTGCACGGCCTGTGGTATCGTCAGGACGGCGACTGGATCTTCCGCGCCTTCTGGGCGCACGACCGCGACGCCGAAGGCCGTGCCATCGCGGATCTGCTCGACTTCCTAGTCGGGCATCTGCGGCGCCACCCCCGCGCGCACATCTACCACTACGCGAACTCCGAGGTCGCGGCGCTTCGCCGGCTGACCGCCCATCACCGCGTCGGCGAGGCAGCGATGGACCAGCTCCAGCGCGAACGCCGCTTCGTCGACCTGTTCAAGGTGGTTTCCGGCGCACTCGTCGCCTCGGAGAAGGGCTACTCCATCAAGGACCTCGAGGCCTTCTACATGGAGAAGCGCGACGCCGACGTCGCGACCGCGGGCGCGAGCGTGGTGTTCTACGAGAAGTGGCGCGAAACCGGCGAGCAGGAGCTGCTCGACAAGATCCACGACTACAACCGCACGGACTGCGTCTCCACCCAGCTACTGCGCGACTGGCTTGTGGCGGATGTCCGCCCCGCGGGGCTGGCGTGGCCGGTGCTCGGCGACGTGCCGGAGGCCGGAACGCTCTCCAACGTCGCGGCCGAGGACGACGAGATCGCAGCGTTGCGCCTCTGTCTCGAGCCCGTCCGGGCTCGTCTCGGCGCACAGGTCGCCGATCTGCTGCTGGACCTCAGCCAGTTCTACAAGCGCGAAGACAAGCCGACCTACTGGGGCATCTTCGACCGTCTCGCGCAGGAGAGCGCCGAGCTCGTCGACGACCTGGAGTGCATCGCCGGCCTCGAGGCCGTCGGCGAGCCGGTGAAAGTCACCGCCCAGTCGTGGGAGCGGACATACCGCTTCCCGCCGCAGGAGACAAAGCTCCGGGAGGGAAAGACACCCTCGATCAAGCCGGCCGCCGGACTGGAGGACGCGTCGCTGCGCACGATCGACGACGATGCCGGTACACTCGTGCTGCGGCGCTCGACCAAGAAGGGTCCGCTCCCCGACCGCCTCGACCTCCTCCCCCCGCAGCCGCTGCGCAAGGGAGGCCTGCGCGACGCCATCGCGGCGGTGACCGAGGAGCTGATCCAGGACACGGGACGGCAGACCGCGGTTGAGGACCTGCTGACCCGTTCCGCGCCGCGGTTCACCGGCGGCCCGCGGCCGCTGGGCATCGTCGATCCGGCGGGCGACCTTCCAGCCGAGACGAGCCGCGCCATCACGGCGATGGACGGCACGACGCTCGCGATCCAAGGCCCTCCCGGCACCGGCAAGACCTACGTCAGCGCGCTCTCCATCGTCGATCTCGTGCGCGCGGGGAAGCGCGTGGCGGTTTCGTCGAACAGCCACAAGGCGATCGGCAACCTGCTCGAGGCGGTAGCGGACCGCTCGCGGGCCGAAGGTCTGCGCTGCCGGGTCGTGCAGAAGGCGTCCGACGATGGCGACGATGACGCCCATCCCGGTATCGTGCTCGTCGGCGACAACGACGCGCCCGAGATCGCGACCGCAGACGTGATGGGCGCGACCGCCTGGCACTTCTCGCGCTACGACGCGCCAGCCTACGACTACCTTTTCGTCGACGAGGCCGGGCAGGTGTCGCTCGCCAACATCCTGGCGATGGCGCGGTCGGCGCGTAACATCGTCCTTGTCGGCGACCCGATGCAGTTGCCGCAGCCGATCCAAGGCACGCACCCGGGCGACAGCGGCCGCTCATGCCTCGAATACCTGATCGACGGCCACCGGGTCGTCCCGCCCGACCGCGGCATCTTCATGCCCGTCAGCCGGCGCATGCATCCCAAGGTCTGTGGTTACATCTCGTCCGCGGTCTACGAGGGTCGCCTCGAAAGCGATGAGGCGGCCGGCCGCCAGACGCTCAGCACGGCCGACGGCGTCGCGCTCCTTGGCGCCGGCATGCGCGCCGTCGCGCACCTCGGCCGTTCGCAGGTGAGCCCCGAGGAGATCGCCGCCGTCCGTGATCAGATCGAGGGACTGGTCGGCGGCACCTACAGGGATCGCGACGGCGTCGAGAGGATCGTGGCGCACTCCGACATCCTCGTGGTCGCCCCCTACAATGCGCAGGTGAACGCGATGCGCTCCGCGCTGCCTCCGCGCGTCCGCGTCGGCACCGTCGATCGGTTCCAGGGCCAGGAGGCTCCCGTCTGCCTCGTCTCCATGACGACCTCCAGCGGGGAAGAGCTACCACGCGACATCGCCTTCCTGTTCTCCCTCAATCGGATCAACGTCGCCGTGTCGCGCGCGCAGGCCGCGTCGGTCGTCTTCGCGAGCCCACTCCTGCTCGAGACTCCCTGCCGGACGGTGGAGGAGATGGCACTGGTCAACGCGCTGTGCATGCTGCGCGAACATGGGGGTGACAGCTTCTGACACCCTGAGGTCGCATAGGCTCCTCACAGACCTCGAAGGAGATTCGCGAGATGGGCGTCACGGACTTGGACCGCAGCTTCCGCCACATTGTGGATGTGGACGGCCTGCTACTCGGCATTGAGCAACAGGCGATCGACGCGGACCAGCTGCTGCGCCGGGCCCGGCTGCCAGCGGGACGCCGGCTCGTCCGGCTGTCCGGCGAGGATGCGAGCCCCGTCGCCGCTGGCCAGCAGATCCAACTCTCCGAGGACGAGGTTCAATTCTTCCGCTCGATGCCGACGAGCGCCTGGGCACCGGGCGCGATCGCCGCATGAGCCTGGAGCACGAATACGCCCTCGTGGGCGGCTACAACCGCACCCATGTCGGCAAGTGGCTGCTGCGGATTTCGGCGGCAATCTCCGCCGGCGCCGTGTTCGTGCTGCTGTCGGCCGTCGATTTGGCGAAGTCGCTCGGACTGAACGTCAATCTGCCCCCATCGGTGCTGTCGCTTGTCGGCGCGGGAATGGTCTACGGACTCCTGTACTGGATCTTCGACCGTCACGCTTGGCGCATCGCCGCGATCGGACGGGCGCTCAAGGTCCCAGACTTGTCAGGCCGATGGAAAGTCGATGGCCTGAGCGTGGACCGCGATCCCCAGACTTCCTGGTCGGGTACCATCACGATCATCCAGTCGTGGGACAAGCTGCGCGTCCATCTCGAGACCGGCCAGTCGTCGTCGGACAGCGTCGCGGCCGCTCTGCTCCACGACGAGGCCGCCGGCTACCGGCTCATGTACCACTACCGAAACCAGCCGCGGATCGGCGAGCCCGAGCTCTCCGCACATCACGGCTTCGCCGAGTTGACGTTCGCTCCGGACGGCACATCGGCGACCGGCGAATACTTCAACGGCCGCGGCCGCAACACGTTTGGAACGATGACCCTCACGAAGGAAGCCTACTGATGGCACGCAGCATCGATGATCGCCTGGCCAAGCTGAACAGCCGCCGCAAGGGAACCGACCGGCTCGATCGGATCGCGACCGACTCCATCAGCGAGGTGCTCCAGAAGAGTTACGTGACGGAGAGCTGGGAGAAGCGCGCGACCTCGCAGCCGCACACGCGCTACGCGCTCGGCGCGATGCAGGCCGTCGGCGAGCGCTACACCCAGATCTCGCTGGATACGGCTGAGCGCGTTGGCCTCCAGCTGAAGTCCGCGCTGGGCGCAACGATGTATGTAGACTTCCGGCTGCAGGGCTCGGTCCCGCTCGACGTCCACATCCGGGGCGTAAGCGACGTCGATCTGCTGACGCTCGAAGGCCGGATGCTGACCTATTCGCCGCTCGGCGCCCTGGCACGCGCCGGGAAATACTATCCGACGTCCCTCACCTCGCTCCAAGCGCTGATCGAGCTGCGGCGTGAAGCGGAAACGGCGCTGCGATCAGCCTACCCCAAGGCCACCGTGGATTGCTCAGGCGGCAAGTGCATCGCGCTATCCGGTGGCTCGCTGGCGCGCCCCGTCGACGTCGTGCCAGCGAACTGGAACGACAACGTCGAATACCAGTCGTCGCTCCAGGAGCACGACCGCGGCGTGACCATCCTCAACAAGCACGTGCCCGAGACGCTGGGCAATCTCCCGTTCCTGCACATCAAGCGCGTCCACGATGCAGACACGGGAGTGCTCGGCGGACTCAAGAAGGCGATCCGCCTCACCAAGAACGTGAAGAACGACGCGGAGGAGGAAGCGGCCGCCAAGCTGCCGAGCTTCGACATCGCGGCGCTCATGTATCACGCCGACCGCAGCGCCCTGATCGCGGGCTACGCGAACGAGTTGGCGATCCTCGCCGAGGCGCAGCGCTTCCTCGACTGGTGCTGGGCGAACCAGCCGCAGGCGAAGCTGCTGATGACGCCGGACGGAACCCGCGCGGTTCTCGACACCGAAGCCAAGATCGACGGCCTGCGCGCCATCTCGTCGGAGATGGATGCGCTGGCGCGCGAGGTCGCCCGCGAGCAGGTTGCTACGTTGAGATACGCGGACCCGTCGTGGGCTCAGGTCGACGAGGCGCTGCGCAAGGCCTACGTGCCCGCGGCGGCCTAGCCTTGGCGGTGCTCAGCTCGCACGCCACATCAGCATCTCGTCCGCATAGGACCCGCCCCTAAAGATGGCTGCCGGTTCAGTCGCATACCATTCGAACCCGGGGCGGCGATAGAATGCGATCGCCCGCTCGTTGTCAGCCATGACCGTCAGTTGCACCTGACGGACGCACGTTCGTGAGTATTCAAGGAGGTCTTCGATTATCAGGTCGCCTACGCCAGTCCCGCGGGAGTCCGGGGCCACATACATGCCCCAAATCAATCCCTTGTGCTCCAGCTTGCGACCCACAAAACGACTGAAGCCTCCAAGCCCAACCCAGCGCCCATCTTCAACTGCTGCGACAACGTGGTCATGGCCGAGCCGCTGCCGCCAGTAATCGATGCCGTGCTGTGCGTCGTTTTCCGCGGAGACGCGAAAGGTATCCGGGTCCGCTCGCAACCCCTCCGCGCGAAACCCGAGAAACCGTGCAACCTCTGATGGAACCAGGCGCCCAATCTCGATGCTCGTGCACCGTTCGGTCACTTCCTAAATCCCGTGCTCCGGGCCCAGAAGGATGGGCGAGGGCAGGAAGCGAAACCGAAGTTCACACTGCTGCCCTTACTTCGTGGGACGACAGCAGAGCATGCATGGCCTCGATGGTGAGGTCGATCTCCTCCCGCGTGGTGTCGGAGGAAAGACTGAACCGCAAAGTCGACAGCGCGTCCGAATAGGAGAGGCCCATCGCCAAGAGCACGGGGGACGGCGACGAGGCCCCGGAACTGCATGCCGAACCAGTAGCCACGCAGATGCCGGACATGGCTAGGCTATCGACCGCCGCTGATGCGTCGAGGCCGCGGATCGTGACCGACGATGTATTCGCCAGTCGGTCGGCACCTAGCCCGTTGATGCGCGATGCGGGCGCCAAGCTGAGGATACCTGCCTCGAGCTCGTCGCGGAGCAGCGCCACGTTCGCGATCGAAGCTCTTCGTTCGAGGGCCAGTCGGGCAGCCTCGGCGATCCCCGCCGCCGCCGGTGTGTTGAAGGTGCCACCCCTCAGGCCTTCGTCCTGCTCTCCGTGGATCATCGCGGGCATGACGATCCCCGGGCGGATATACAGCGCCCCTATGCCCTTGGGTCCGTGAAACTTGTGTCCAGAGAGGGAGAGGAGATCGACTTGTTCCAGCGAACCATCGAGATCGATAGGTTCGCGACCGACGCCGCAAGTGGCGTCGCAGTGGATGATGGCGTCCGGACATACCTCACGGACGATGCGCGACAACCTAGCCACCGGCTGTACCACGCCCGTCTCGTTGTTCGCCAACATCACCGACACAAGGCAGGTGTCGGGGCGCAGCGCAGAGCGGAACGACTCCTCGTCGATACGGCCGTTTCCATCAACTGCGACGCTCGTGGCATCCAGCCCGCGTTCGCGAGCCGCATCTACGGCCCGACGCAGCGACGGGTGTTCGACCTGGCTCGCCACCAGGTGCCCCGATGTCCGCCCGTGGGTCGCACCAAAGACCGCCCAGCTGTTCGCTTCGGACGCGCCCGAAGTGATCACAATCCCTTCGGCGATGTCGGCCGATCCGAGGAGCCGCCCAATAGCGCGCTTCGCCTGCGCGATCGGGTCAGCATGTCCCAGTAAGACCCGCCCCGCGGCCGAAGACGAATTCAGATAGTGGTGCTCCAGATGTTCGCACATCGCCGCCACAACCGATGGAGCTGGCTTCGTCGTCGCGTTGTTGTCGAGATATGCGCGGATCATTCGGAACGACTGGCTGCGTTGTCGAGGACGATCGCGTTGACGAGCTCGGTAAGCTCCGCGTCGTCGATGTAGGGTACCTGCGCATATTCCGGGCTCGATCCGCCTCCCAGGATAGCGGCGAGGTGTCCTTGTCCGAGCAACTTCTCGGCTCCCCCGCCCTTCAGACCGAGCGAGAGGTCGGACGTCCCAGCGCTATCCACCCTCAGGATCAATCGATTCCCGAGGTTGCTCCGCAACTGCATCGGGAAGACCGTGTTGTCTGGTCGCTGCGCGGCAAAGATCAGATAGATACCGGCGGCCCGGGCCTTCACCCCGAGACGACTGACTACCGATTCGACACTGTCACGATAGGAATCGATCTGCATCCAGTCCGCGAACTCGTCATGCACCATCCATATCGCGGGCAGTGGCTCGGGAGCCACCCGGTTGTAGGCGGTCATGTTGTTCGTGCGAGCCGCGCGGAAGAGCACATACCGGCGCTCCATCTCGGCGACCAACGCTTCCAGCCGCGCCAATGAGTCGGCAGGCTGGTCGATGATTCCGTCAACCAAATGCGGCAGTGGATCGAACGCGAAGTAATCGACGCCTGCTTTAGGGTCGATCAGGATGATCTGCGCCTGGTCGGGCGTATTGGTGGCCGCGATGCCAAGGATGATGTTCTGCACCAGGACGGACTTGCCACTCCCCGTGCTGCCGGCCACGAGAGTGTGGGGCGCAGGCGAGGGCTCCAGGTACATGGGCGCACCATCATCTTCGCGCACCGCAACCAGTAGCCGGCTGTTCGGCATTCCCTGTTCGGTCCGCCAATCCCGCCAAACGCGCGGTAGCGTCAGGATCGCTCGCTGCGGACGACGGATCGATATGGCGACCCTTCCGGGCTGCGCGCGCACGTTCAATACCTCAAGACCATGCGTGGTCTTCAATTCCGTCACCTTGCTCTCGACCTTCGCAACCGTCAGGTCATCGCTGCCACGGAACATGAGCAGCGCCGCGTTAGGCGTGAGGGTCTTCTCATCAATCTTCGACGACATTCCGTATCGCATGAGGGCGGTACGGCAGCGCGACGCGACATCCTCCAGCCATTCTCCATCGTCCCGTCCGATGTCCTGCGCTGCGGCGTAGGTTTCGATCAGATCCCAGAAGCGGCCATGGTGCCGGGCGACCGGCGTTTCACTTTCCTCGACAACCTCCTCCAATGCTGAGACTTGGACTGCGCCTGTCGCAACTTCCTCCGCGGTGACAGCGATCGCGGGTTGGACATCCTCAGTTTCAGATTGGTCCGCAAGCGGCTGCGGCGGGCGTGAGGGTTCGACGGGGGATCCGTCACCGATCCTGACGGCCGACCGTATAGCTGAGGGATCCACCTCGTCCGCAAACGCCTTAACGAGTGCGCGGAGGCTGCCCGGTGCGTATCGCTCCTGATCGCCGGTAGTAGTGTTCGGAACGCCCACGAAGCCGTCGACGGCTGTAGGCACAGCGTCCGGTGCCGCGTGCCCGAACACATGAGAGTGTCCCCGAACGGTCACCGAGCAGGCTTCCTCATCGCGGAGGACTGTGCGCCAGTCGATCCCATCGGTTTCAGCGTCCTCGCCTCCCCGCATGCCTTCCATAAGCATTTCAGACAAGCGTGCGCGCCAGATGAGCCGGTCAGCCGGAGCGTTCTCAGGCGACATCGCCGCCTCCAGGCGCCTGAGGGTGTCGGCGAGCTGGCGGGCGGACTCAGTCGCCTTCGTCCCCATGCCAGCAGCCCCCACATACTTCGCCTCGGTCACGATCACGTCGAGGGTCGCCCGCCCCTCCCGAACCGAAGGCACCAGGCAGAGTAGGTCGGCCATGCGCTCCTCATCCTGCCCCAGCCAGCTGGCGTAATCATCGAGGAATACCCAAGCGAAGCGGCTACCTCGCGGCAGACCGGCCTCTACGAGGAACTTGCTCAGGACGATCCCGATCAGTTCGTTGGCATTGTTCCCTCGTTTCGCTGCCCGAAGGACAAGGTCGCCCGAGATGCTGTTCGCCTCGCCGATAAATCGCCGGCTCAACACGCTGACCTGCTCGTCCGTGTAGCTCGGATCGAGCGCACGCAGTCGGCTTCTGAGCGTCGCACGCAACAGCGCATCGGAGGCTGCCGATGAGATTATCAGGCTGCGGCCGCCGCTTCCGCCCTTCTTGTGGCGGATCACCTGGATATTGTTGTCCTCGAGCTGCCGCCGATCGAGAAGGTCATCGATGTTGACAACCCACGCGCCCAACCGGTGGGTCTCATCAAGCACGCGCTGCGTCTCCTCCGAGGCGAGGTCGGTCATGCGCGACGGAATCCGGTGCCGACCGTGTGTGATCGCCATTCTCGTCTGGCGGACGTCGTCCACCGCAGCGATCGCGTCGAGGTAATGCCACCCCTCCTCCGGCTGCGCCGGACAGGTCAAAAGGACGACTGCGTCGCGTTCGCCCCGTGCGAGCGGTTGCCGCCTGCTCCACTGTCCCGCGTCGATGTCCTCTGCGCTTCTGACGATCGGCTCGACGTCCGCCCAATCCAGTCGCGCCTGCCGCGAAATTACGTCATGGCAGAACACGAGGTCGTAGGGCGGTCCGTCACGGCTCGATCCAGCGGGCGCCTGGGTGACCATGATCGAGATGCGCAGACGCGCCATGAAGTCCCGCGTGGCCTCGCTGGCGTGTATTCCGTCTTCGTCCATCTCCCGAGTGACGAGCTGCTGATAAAGATCCCGAAGCCTGCCATCGTCGGTGTGCTTTAGCATTACCTGGCACATGGCCTCGGCACCGTCCGGCTGGGCTGCGCGGATGCCATCCACAACGGCCTGAGGTAACGCGGCGGCGTCGCAGTTATAGAGCACGACGGACAGATTGTCCTTCTCATGCGGTTGCAGTCGGAGGAAGCTCTGGACGATCGCGACGATCTGCTTTGCCTCCTCGCGCACGTTATCGTTGGTCGTGCCGGAGCGCCCCTCCAGCGCGACGGGGGGTTCATGCAGGCTGTAGTCGTTCAACTCCGCGGATTGAGACATCAGAAGCGGCTTCGACCCAAGCCAGCTTGTCACCACATCGGGGCGCGATGGCTCGGCGAGTGCTCGGTGCAACTCTCCGAAAAACAAGGCGCCGTTGTCTGTGAAGGTTGTCGGCTCGCTGCCGAGCAAGGGCGCAACCTCGTTACGCAGCCTCATCCAGCGGGCGCGCTGGGCCGCAAGGCGCAGGGGCTGCCACGGGCAGACGATAACCGCCGGCTCAAGCCCCGCAGCCGGCTCCACCTTCGCTACGCCGATCTCCAGCAGCGGTCGGAGGAGCGTCTCGACGGCAACCGGTCTGTCCGTGGCTTCCACCACTGCCGCCAGCAACCGCCCGTAAGCGGCAGCCTGCTCGCCCACGCTAGCGGCAAAAACGCCCGATGAGATCGTGTCGTCGATGGCCCGTCGATAGCTGTCCTCGAATTCGCGAAATAGTTCGCTGAGCGTCTCCGCGCTCGACGCGTCGATGAGGCGCTCCTCCAAGGTCTGCGCAAGCCCAGCCTTCCACAATGCCGACAGGGATTCACAGCGGGTCTTGGCGGGAACGAAGGACCCACGGTTGCGGCTGGCCGTCGGATCCAATCCCTTCAGGTCGTTGAGATCAATGCCCGAACCTCGCGAACGTCCACTTGGAACGCGGCGTCCGCCGGCACAGCGGACGAGCGGAGTCCCCCTCGTGTTCCCCTGCAGCTTGTCGAGGTCGGCATGCAGCTCGAGACCCACGGCGTTGAGCTCGCCTTCCCATACGAGACGCAGTTCCGCAGACCTGTCCACGTCGCTGCCGTCGTTGGACTCCATCCAAACACGGAACGACAGCTGGCGCGCCTTGCGACCTTTCGCCTCCGGGGTGCGCTTCGCGAAGTGCGCAATATTCTCGCGAAACTCGGGGTAGCGAAACGCCTCCGCGTTCCTGAATTCGACAACGTCGCGGAGCGCCTCTCCGAGTCCGCGATAGCGGGTTGCGAAGAAGTTGCAGATGTCGTCGTTCAGGGAAACGAACGACGTCGAGGCGCGCTCGACGCCTTCGATCACAAGCAGCTGGCGCCGACCCACCTGTCGTTGGAACAGCCGCCTGAAGCATTGAACGATGCCTTCAGGCAGGTCGGTGCACTCGACCCGCTGCCCGTAGATGAAGCGCTCCCACAAGGCGGAAAGCCTCGGATCCTCGCGCATCTCCTGGGCATGCGCCGCGAAGAAGCGCTCATCGTCCGGCCCCTTGGTCGGACGGGCCCTGCGCTGCTGGGAGAAGTTCTCCAGATACGCTCGCTCGTCGTCGTCCAGCAGCGCGGGATCCCGCTCCTGAAAGAAGCGATGCGTAAGCTCGCCTACACGCACCTTCTCCGCCTTCTGGGCCTCCTCGAAGAATCCCTCGAGTTCGGTCCAGTTGAACACGAACGGTGCCCTGGTCGCCTCGCTCGCACCATCGGGCGCGTCCACATATGCCGAGAGAACGTCGTACAATTCCTCCGACATCGCCTCGCGATGCTCTTCGAGCTTCTCGCGCAGCCGCGCCCGCGAAAAGGGCAACTGAGCGGGATCGCGCTTCGCGAAGTAACTCTCACGACGCCAGTGCGTCTTCAGCCGCTGCTGCCATTGCGAAGGCTGCTGCCTCTTCGACGGCTGGATCTCATCGAAGAGCTCGTCAAACCTCGGCAGCCGCAGGGCGGGAAGAGCCTTTCCAAGAGCGCGATGGAGCGGAAGGCCGTCGTCGAGATTCTCGGCCGTAGCCGCAACATACTCGGCAAGCAGGCGAACCGGAACGCGGTCGATCCTGATCACCGCGACGATGGCCGCGCGCCAGTGCGACTGAAGTTCGGCGTCCAGCAACGCGGCGGCATCGGTCGCCTCTACCCAAGAGCCAGCCAGGGCCTCGTCCAGCAACACATCGGAGTCCAGCTTCTCCACCTGCTGCACGGACTGCCGCTGACTCTCGTCCAGCAGCACGGTCAGCCGTCCCTCGCGATCGCAGGGCAAATGACGAAGAACTGTCGTGGCTTCGTTCGTCAGCAGTTCCTCTGGAACTCCCGGGATATCCTTAAAACCGTACCGGGGCAGCTTGATGTCTATACGGTCGCTGATGGTCGGATCGCCCCGCACGGCATCCACGATCGCCATCACTTCGTCCGTCGACAACGACACGATCACGAAGCGCGCGAAGTCACTGTCCTGCGATCCAGCATCGAGTACGCGGCGGACCACGCCGGCCGCGACTTTGCCCATCAGTTCAAGCGGCGGCATCATCGGCTCGCCGCCTGGCTGAACGGGTTGAGGACGTAGGCGCACCCGTCCGAAAGGCGCTTCAACATGCCCATGCTACTGAGACGCGCCTCGAGGCGCTCCTTGTTCCTCTCGAAGGTGGTCTCGTCGAAGCTGTCCGGATCAAGCGCGGCCTTGGCCTCGATGGGCCCGAAGACGAAGCCATACTGGTCGAACATCTCGGACAGGAACTTTCCGAACTCGAGGCGCTTCGGCACACGGGCGATCACGAGCGTCTTGAGCAACGCGTCGGTCGGTGCGTAGCGGTTACGATTCGTGCCGCGACGCGAGATCAGGCCGATGTAACGTCCGAAACTTGAATGGACGAGTCCGCAGTTGGCGTCGAGCTTTGCCTCCCCGGTCTGCTCGAACTTCGCCAGCAGGTCCTCGATCGAGCCGAAGTGCTCCTCCTTCGGTCCGTAGCTGAACGATCGACGCAGAAAGTCCCTCGCGTCGTCAAGCGCCTCCCCCGGCTCGAGATCAGGGTCGTGCTCGGTCGGCATCTGCGCGAGCACGTAGTCACGCTGGTAGGCGGCGAGAGCCTGCCGACTAAGCGCGTCGTTGGCATAGTAGGAGGCGATCGACCTCTGCCGAACCAGCTCGCGCTTCGGCGCGATCATCTCGCAGACCAGGGTCGGCCGGGACGTTCCCGCGACCGCGGCGGCGGTCTCCAACTGGTAAAGCATCACGTGAAGCGACGCGAGCGGGACGAGGTGGGCGAACCCATCCTGGTCCGGTAGCCCGATATCCAGGACGGCCAACCAGTCGGCTGCCAACCTCTCAAACGCGGGATGCTGGCGGTAGGGAAGGAACATCTCGCCCTTCATGGAGAGATCCGGTGTCTCGTCACTCTCGGACCCGAGCAGCGCCACGAGCCGGTTCTTCGGCTGAGCGGGATCGAAGAAGCCCTCGAAGTGCGCCTTGAGCCGGTCCGCCTTGGAGGACCTCGTCAACATGAGGTAGAGCAACTCTCCTGTGCGGCCGAAAACGTTGTAGTCGCGCTTCATCTGGAGGGTGGCGTCACTGAAAAGTGCGCCCACGCCGAACGGAAACACGAAGCGAGATGACCACCTACGGTTCGAGCCAGGCTCAATGGCCGTCTGTCTCACGAGGGCCACGAGCTCTGCGAAATCATCGAAGCGAGCGAAGCGACGTTGAAGCTCGTCCAAGCGGCCGGCCGGACCCGCGCCTGCCTTCAGCATCTCGTCGATCCATTCAGCCCACTTCGAGGGATCGTCGCGTTTCTGTGCGGCGATCCTTGGCAGGGAGTCGTTGTTGAAAAGCACGTTACGAAGCGTGGTCCGGAAGCGCAGATCGTACGGGGTCGTCTCTTCTGGCGTGGTGGGCGCGAAGAGAGCGCCCTTACGCGCGAACGCGTCAGCGACGCCGAGGAATTCTAGGAAGATCAGCCAAGGCGTCTGCCGGTACCAGAGGCGATGACCGAAGATGGCCTCCTCCAACCAGATCGACACGTCCGAAAACGCTCCCGATCCTCGTGGAATTGACCCCACGTTGCTTGGGTCGAGGAAATTCACAGCGGCAGGCTCAGGTGCTTCTGCGAAAGCGTACCCCGTGCCTCCTGCACAAGGACGGAAAGCTGGGGGGGTGGTCCTCCGATCTCCTGGCGCAGCTTGTGATACTCCGACAGCAGCCGGCTCTTGAACGCCAGCACGTCCTCGTTGCACTCCTTCGAGAAGCTGTTGGGCAACGCGCCTCCGGCAACCCTGGTCAGAAACTCGTACCGCACGAGATGCAGCGGAAAGTCGGTCCCCCGGCCATCGCGGCCGAGAGAGACTTTCAGAACCGGCAGACCGTCTCGGAACTCCACCTCTATCCGGTCACCGTGCAGCGTCGCCTGCAGGGGGACCTCATACAGGAAGATGTCGCTGATGGGCGCGGAGCTGAAGTCGAGACCAGTGCTCAGATAGAGCCGGTCGAGATCGCCCACGAGCATGCCCGTCCAGATCCTGTTCAATCCGCAGACCAGCGTCTTCAGAACAACAGGCTCGACGGGTCGCCCCTCCCGTCCAGGGGCCAAGACGCGCCTGCGATAGCTATCGGCGGAGTGGAACACCGTCAGCTTCCATGGATCTAGCCGCGGGTCGCCTTCCTCAAGCCGGAAGAAGAGGCGGCGACGCTCGTTCGCCAAACCGTTCACGAACGCCTCAGTGCTCGTTCGATCTTCTTCGGCGTCGACATATCCTCGCCTCAGCACTTCGAACTGCGGGTTATCGCCATAGAGCGGGTCGTCCGCGAGCAGTCGTTTGTGATCCTCCATAAACGCCTCGTCCTCCACACCGAATATCAGGAGGTTGTCGAAGAGGTTCGTCGTCTCCTGGCCGAGGCGAAAGGTGCCGAAGTGGCGGAAAACCGCATACTGGTCTTGCTTCGCAGGCGGCAGATTGGCACCGAACAGGTTGCCGTAGATCGCAGCCTCGTAAGCGCGGCCAGTGGAGGAAAGTGCGCGGATGTCATCGGGAAGCATCACGTGCTCACCTGACCCCGCGTGACCGAGCAGGGAATTCACGAGCAGCAACAGGATCTCGCGGATAGAGACGTGCAGACCGTTCATGTCGCACAGGTCCGCCATCGCCAGCAGGCGCCTCTGGAACCCCTCGTCCGACATGATCTTGAAGTTTCGCCAAAGCGGGGAAGATGGGGAGTAGGCCGGGTCCTCGGACTGGGTGTCGAAGCAGTCCCATTCGCGGCGCCCCAGCAGGCAGTCGAGCGCATGCGCTAGGATCTCGGCCGTCCGCATCCGGCTGAGGTTGAGGAATAGCAGGTCGTATCCGTCGATCGCCTGGTGGTCGGCGGCGAGAAGATCCTCGATCACACTCGCGAAGGCCTTTGCTGGGCTCTCCTCCGGGAGGCTGTCCCACGCCTGCACTAGCTTCCCATCGTTCGCCGCGATGATGAAGAACTCGTCCTCGGGTTGTCGAGCGGCCTTCACGAACCGCTCGACCAGATCCAGCTTTTCGGCCGGCCACACCTCGCCCTTCGACGGCGCGAAGCCGCTGAACTCGAAAATGAAGTGAACGCGGCAAGGTCGACCGGCCACCTCGACGCGCAACTCCAGGCAATCGTCGCGGTTCGCCCCCGTCGCGCGCCTGTCGTCCCCGCCGAGGCGGCCCCACACCTCGTTCAGCAACGACGTCTTTCCGTCACCCGCTGTCCCGGTGAGGACGATGTTCGTCATCCGGCCACTCGCGGGATCGAGCGACCGCAGGAGCTGATCGAGCTTCGGATGCTCGAAATGGAGCGGCTCGACGCCGTAGTCGTCAGCACGTTCCCGGATCGTCTCCGCGAACATGCTTCCAACACGGTTGACGGGACCATAGCCGCGAAGGAACGATATCCACGCGTCGCTTGCGCTCAGGACATCGCGCGGCAGCTGCCGTTCAGAACGACGCATGACCTGCCCTCACAATTGACAGATCATGCAGCTCTCGCTGGGCTGCTCGGCAACTTCCAGGCCGCCAAGCACGGACACAAGGGGCCGGTTCCCGCGACGCGCGCGCTTTGCATCTTGAGTCCGCTGCCACCTGGCCTCGATCTCCGCCATCCGCTCCGGCTGCTCGATTTCGGCCAGCGGCTCATCGGTCCAGAAAAAGACCTGGCCATTAACGCGGTTCGGCTTCTCGTAAGCCTTCGCTTCCTCGAAGAGATGCGGATAATGCCGCTTCAGGCGGACCCATTCGATCTTCTGCTGGTAGAAGCAGAAGAAGCATCCCGACCTCGTCCTGCCCCACTCCGTGTAGGGCGGCAGACCGAGGCCGGCCTCCTCGAGAATGCGAACAACGCCCGCGTAATCGATTCCGTCGTCCCGGAAGGGAAATACCGCCTTCAGGTTCGGCTTGTGGCTGATGTAACCGATCCGATCCTCGTCGGCTCGAATGCCCACGTAGTTGATGCACGGCTGATCGCCGATATAGGCCTCGAAGGGCTTCAGCTTCAGATAGTCGGTGCACCACCTCCGCTTCCCGGAAGGTAACATCCCGCCCTTGGAACGGAGGATGTCGTCGAATCCCTCGCGGGTTGTCGTTCGTATCACCCGCTGGCCGAGATACGCCTCTAGACGCTCGATGTAGTCTAGCGTGTCAGGCAGTTCCTTGCCGGTGTCATGGAAGATGTACTCCATGTTGTCGACGCGGTCGCGCATGTACACGGCAAGCGCCGTGCTGTCCTTCCCCCCGGACAAACTGAGGATGTGCCTAACTTCTGGACCCGCCGCCATTTTCTCGTTCTCGCCCATCCACGCTCAATAGTCCGGGCACCCCGCCGCGGCTAGCTCAATCCTCCGCCGCGCCCTCGCCCATCAACACCCGGGCCGCAGCGAGTGTACCAAGCCGCCCGTGCATTGCCAGCAGCGTTCTGAGCCGTCCCTCGATCGCGGCGAGCTCCGCACTGTCACCCGGCCCTAGGCGAAGCACCTCCTCGACCTCGCGCCCGTCGGATGCGGTCACCACGAGCCTGTACGCCTCGTCGCCGGCCTCGGCGGCGTGCAGCGCCGTCCCGTCGTAGCTCGCAGCCTCGACCCTCCGGAAACGCTTCGCGAGCTGGGGAAGACGATGCGCGAACTCGCCTTCATCGACGTCCGCCCACCGTTCCGCCGGCTTGCGGGCGACGGTGCTCGCAAGCGACTCGATCCACCCGGTATCGTCGAGCGCAGTGTCGGCCAGTCTTAGTAGGAAGGCCTTGAGTTCGGGTTCCTTTACCGCCGCCATCACGCGCGCGGCGCGGCGAGCGGCCACGGACCGGATAGCAGCAGGATCGTCCTCCCCGATCTCGAGCGCTACGCCAACGGCACTTGCCAGGCGCGCGAGCAGGGACGAATACGCATCCCGTAGCTCGCGAACGGCTGACTTCATGCGCTGCAAGAAGCACTCCACATCGGCCTCGCTCGGCTCCTCTCCGACCGAGATAGGGTCCACTCCGCACGCGCGCGGCAGATCGGTGAACACCATCACCTTCGGATCACGCGCCGACAGCAGCGCCTCCCGCACCGCCACGGTCGTGGCAGACAAGCGGCGCGTCCTGCGAGCGTGGTCGGGAAGGCGTGCCAAGAACGTCGTGAGCGGTCGTACGACGTCCAGCAGGTCAAGTTCCGACGCGGGGACCTCTACGCCGATCGTTGATGCGAGACGGGCGAATACCTCGACGCGAACTCCCTCAATTGCGCAGTGCTGGAACTCGAAGTGCTCCGGCTCCTTCGTGATGCGATTGAATTCCGGCCCGCCGACCTGATCTAGATACGATCCGTCCTCATAGACCGCGGTGTGATGCCAGCGGGCGGCGAGGTAGATAGCCACGAAAAGGGGGGCGAGGCCATCACGGATGCCGAACCTGCCCCCACGGAGCAGGGCGATCACCTCTTCATACCGGACACGCGCGTCGCCCGCGGACCGCAACAGATCGTCGATCGCGGTCAGCGCCGGCCTCAGCCTCAGAGGGTCCTCCCCCTCGGCGGGGAAGTCGATGGTCCATCTACCGCCCCGCTCGGCGTGCACGCCCCCCGGCTTGAGGATGGAGAGATACATGGCCCGCTCCGGCGGAGTGCCCGCGTCCGCTATGCCGAGACCGTCGCTGTCGGCGCCGGTGGAGAGCGCTTCGAACAACATGTACCGGGCGCGGGCCGCCGCGGTGCTGAGGGTCCGTCGGTTGATCAATTCGTTCCGCACGACCGGCGACAGGTCGAACGCATTGTCACACACCGTCGACAGATATGACGTGACGGAGCGTCCGCTCGGCAGATCGACGGTGCCACCGTCATGGAACCAGCGGGTCACCACACCCTCTGCCCGGACATCCGTTAGCGCCGTCAACGCTCGACCAAGGCGGTCATCGCTGATCGCCAATTGGCGGCCGACTTCCTCTCTCGCGATCCGGTCGCCTGCGAGCTCGGTGACGTTGTCGCGCACCCATCGCCAGGCCTGCACATCCCGGAGTAGCGGGGCCAGTTCCCCGACCGGATCCGGCACGGCGACGAGCACAGTCGACGCGAGCCTGGGTGCCAGATCGCTCGCAGCGGCGAGGGCATCCTCGTGCTCGCGGGCGGTCTCGCTCAACACGACGACAATCCGACCGTCCGGCGATAGGGGCCCGGGGGGGATCGGTCGCATCGCGACGGCCTCGATGTCTGCCGCGGTCGCGTATACCCGCTCGAAGTGACGCAGCGCCCCCGTCTCGACGTAATGGCGCCGCGCCACGAGTGGATCCCTCGGGAGCAGCGGCCCGAGTGATGCCGTGAATCCTCCGCCGTCCGTGGCCGCGACGCCGAGCCCGAAGGCCTCGCCAAGATCCACGCTCGAGTTTGGCCATAGACTGAGGCCCCCGATCGATCCCCGCTGATGAAGCAGCCTCGCCTCGTCGCGCAGGCGGGCAATCGACTGCTCCACTTCCCGGCGGACCGACACGGAGGTACCCGCCACCGCCAACGCCACCGCGCCCTCGGAAGCCGCAAGCGAAGGCTCGTCGAGCAGGTTCAACAAACCGATCGTCTTGAGGACCTTAACATCGAGCTGCGTCCGAACGGGCGCGGACTTCACCACTCCGTCGATCACCTGCCATCGGGTTGCATGGATCCCATGGTCGATCAGGTTGACGAGGTTGGCTGACACATAGTCGTAGAGATCGTGAAGCCGGTAAGGCCTCGCCTGAGCGAGCGCCATTCCCGCGTGCTCCAACAGCCCGAACGGCTCCGCCGAGGACAGGAATCCGAACAGGGACCTCTCGTTCTGGCCGAACCTGCGCAACAACCGGGCAAGTATCGGCAGCGCCAGTGGGTCCAGCGGCAGGAGCGAACAGGAGAGGTCGATCAACGCGTCCCTGGGCGCGCCGAGGCCGTACCATCCCAGATCGAGGGCGGCGGCCATGGTACCGCGCGCAGCGCGCGACAACGCGGCGGGGACCGCGTCGGTGTCGACACCGAGCGCCGCCGCAATCAGTGACGCGCTCTGCTCCAGGGGCGGCGAGAACACCACCTCCTCAAAGCGTCCCGCGACCTTCTCCCACTCGCGCCTCTCACCCGTCGGAAGTGCTGCTGCGTAGGTCGCGACTGCCTGATGAAGGATCGCTACGACCATCAGCGGCTTCGAGCCGCTACGCGCAGCCGTCTCGGCAAGGTGCTGCAGCAGGTAGACGTCATCGGGAGTCGACGAGCGAACCACATGCTCGAGGTTCTTCCCGAGTTCGTCCAGGATCAGGAGAAGTCCGTCAGCCTTACCGGCGGCCCTGAGCGCGTCTCCTGTGGCTTGAAGCGCCCCGATGACCTCCGAGGGAGCCGGGTTCTCCGAATCGCGCAGCAGCGCGGCCAGCGCCTCGCCCTTCAGCGCCCGACCGTGCTTTTCCGCCAGCGTCCGCAGGGCGCGCAGGATTCCCCTGCCGATCGCCTCGCGCTCACCTACGACGAGAACGGGCTCCAGGCTCACATCCGGCGAGAGATCGCCCAAGTCCGCGGGTATTGAAGCCGCGTCACCCGCAGCCAGCCTGGCAATTGCGAGCGCTAGGCTAGACTTGCCCGTGCCGTAATCGCCCGTAAGGCGCCATGCGCGCGATGACGATCCGTCCCGCAGACCGGCCGAGAGGCGCGCGACGGTCGACCGCACGAAGGGCGTGACCACGTAATGAAGGCTCGAGTTGGGGTCCTCGAAGTCACGATCGAGCCGCACGGATCTAAGATGGCGAGGCTGAATACTGAGCAGGGTCGCGAACGGCTGCTCGATTGGCTTGATGGCAATCTCAGACATGGACGAGCGCCACCTTGGGTGAATCTGCGCCCGATGCGTACATCTTGGAGATCATCTCGAGGGGGTCGCGTCGCGACACCCGATGAACAACATACTGGTTGAGGCTCTCGCGCAGGATGAACCCTGACCCTGGGTCAGCAGTCAGAGCGAGGAGCCGCTCGCGGACCTCTTGTTCCGAAAGCCGGAAGACCTGGCCGGGACTGGCTCTGCCGAAGCCAATATCGCGAAGCGGCGCGGTCTCTTCGTCAGCATACTCCGCGTCCCACCATTCGGACAGTGCATAGGCGAAGGTCGCGATCGACAGCGTGGATTTGGGGCCGCGGTCGAAGGAGAAAACCGGTTCGCGACGGCCGCCCCCGCAATCGCGTTCTCCCGATGAGCGCACGAGCGCGAGTGCCGTCATCGGGCTGTCGAGGCTCTCCTCACCGCGCCCCGACCGCCCCGCCAGATAACTGTGAAGCCAGACGTCGAAATGCTGGCGCGCAGAAACCGGCGACAGTCGGCGATCCGTCCGCTCGGCTTCCCGGAGGAAAGCGTCCACGACCACGGACGCGCTAAAGGTCGGCTCCGTCCATCGGTTGATCAGGAGCTCCCAAGCGAAGAACCGCCCGTTCGGACGGGTCGAAATCGTCCAATGCATCCACCACAGGGTCTGTACGTCCTCAAGAAAGCGATCGCGCCCCCGCCGGCCGAAGATCGCCTCGCCCATCGGCGTCAGCGCCCACCCTTTCGGCCCGCGCGTCGCCACGCCGTACGCCTCGATCCAGCACCGAAGCGCCTCGACCATGTTCTTGCCGAGCCCCAGTTCGACCACTCCGACAATGGGGTCCGACAGCGGGTCAATACCCGCCTCGATGGCAGCCACTGCCTTCGGGAGCCACGCAATCCGAAGCGCGAACGACTGATGTCCGCCAAATCGGTAGTCGGGTGCGAGCACCGGCACCTCGTTCATTCGCAAGACCACCCCAATCGTCCTTCGGTCGCGCGCCAATCGATCGCGCAGCGTGTCATCATTCGGGGCAACTCCGCTGCGTGCCCCTGGGACCATTGGAACTGCCGCAGCAACCCTATCGCGGGAACCCGGGTCTGTCACCTGATCACTCCCGTGCGACACGCAGCGATCGGCGTCGCCTGGCGGACCGTCGCCCACGGGGCAGCAACCGAACTTCTCCCACTCGAACTCCGTCAGTGAACCGAAACGGAAAGGAAAAAATGTATGCTCATAACCGTTGGGGTCATGACCCGTCATGTCGATGGCTGCCTTTCGGGCGTCCTGCGCACCCTAACTATAAGGACGCAGATCGAGCTCAGACCGGTGGACACGTCAGACGGTGGACCCGATTTCGAGGTCGTGATCGGATCGGGCTTCGTGGCGGGGTACGCCACGTCCAGGGGGACGGAGATCGACATCGTTGTCATGTCGCTCGAGTTCCCTCAACCGGTCCGCATGCGAGCAGCCCCGCGAGACGAAAGCCGATTTGAGTGGACGCTTCTTTGGGAGGTGGCCGGATAACCCCTGCAGCTAGAAACTCGACTCTGACAAATGTTCGGGGTCAGTGATCACTCCAGTCTGCGGGTTCCAGAACACGTGCTTCCAGTCCTGACCGGTGGCCTCGACCTGCTCATGCGGAACCCAGCACTCTCCCTCGCCCCGCCCTTCGTAGCGATACATTAGCATCTGCGTGCTCCCGATCGGAAACAGCCGAGGTTCGAGGAGAGTCCGCTCGACCAGCATGCCGTTGACGCGAACGCTGACCTCGCTTCCCGGAGCGAATACGATGAGATCCCCCTCAGGCGCCACGAGCCCCGCGGTCGGCGAGGCCAGCCCTTCTTCCAAACCGCCGAACCAGCGCGCGAGGTTCGCCACGACTTCCGTCGTCACGAACGCTCCCGCGCCAGCGAGGTCGGCCGCCTTACCCAGCCGGTCCAGAAAATCCTCGAAGTCGCTGAACAAGGGTTCCGTAAGGCGCAGGCCGCCATAGATGCTGTCGTAGATGACGATGGTATCGGTGGCACGGCGGGGAACGCCCTGATCGTAGAACGCGATGTGCGTATGCGCGCTATCGACGTCGTTTGGCGCGATGCTCTTCTCGCGCAGCAGCAACTGCTTTAGGGCTTCCGATACCGCGCCTCGAATGATTGCCTGTGGTCCTGTCCCTCCAGCGAACCACGGCTCGTCAATTCTCAATATCACCCCAGTGGTGCCGAACTCGCGCTGCTTTCGGGTCATCGCCGGATTTTGAGCGCGGATGTCGCGGTAGAGCTGCGTGGTCCCGCCGATCTGGTAGCCCAGCACGGACTCGTTTACCTGCAGGCTGACTTCCGCAAGCAGGCCCGTCGAGCCGGTCATCACCCGACCTCCAACGACATCGTCCGAACTCGCGCCCACGTTGACCGACTTGTGCAATATCGGCCGCGTCATCGCCGTGTTCTTCGCCTCCTCGAGGCGGATAGAGCGGTCGAACGACGTCGAACGCCATTCGCGAACCTTCATTGGACGCTTCAAGTGAAGGTACAGGGCGCCAGGATAGGCCTCCCGGATGGCCTGGTTCAGCGCGATCCCCCCGATCTGCTCGGGGTCCGACCGGGAACCCTCCTTCAACTTGTAGTTCGCCTCGCCTACTTGCCTCAACGGATAGTTGTAGTGGGGCGAGTCGGCTCCCAATGCGGCGATGACATCGAACTCCTTCGGGCGTCTGACGCCAGGCTTCGCATACTCGTAAACGCTCGGAAACGACGCTGGCCAGCTGATCCCGGGAGGCACTTCCTTCTGGTCGAACCCGAGCTGCTCTGATTCATCCATCAGGCACTTCGCATGCGCGAACTGGATGAAACGATTGTCGAGGTAGAGATAGGACGGCTCGACCGAGCCCCGATAATACTCGGCGAACGTCGAGCCGAAGCGAGTGAACGCGTGTCTCGGGGCGATGACCGCGAACACGCCGTGCGATGAACGCCCTATCCGGCCGAGTCTCTGCCTGAAGGCCTTCTTAGACTGCGGCACGCCGAGGTTTAGGCCCACCGTGAAGCCCTTCACGTCGATGCCCAACTCCAAAGCCGAAGTTGCCACCACGCCGCGCAGCGCGCCGGCACGCAACTGGCTCTCGATCCGCGTCCTATCCCTGGCCTCGTAACCACTGCGATAAGGCAGGATGTCGTCAGCTGCCAGCACGCGGGTCACGCGCTCGACGCCCTGCCGCGAGTTGTGAAAGGCCAGGAAAGATCCGGCCGTGACCCCGGCGCATGCGCGCGCGATCACATCGGTCAGCATCTGCTCGCCGGTCGACCCCACATCCGGGCCGTCCACATGCAGCAGTGTGCGTCCGTACGTGGGGGAGCCGTCGTCCGCCTCGAGCACCGCGTCGAACTCCCATCCGGTGAGGCAGTGCATGTGGTCGCGAGGGTCGTATATGGTGGCCGTGGCCGCGATGATCTGGAGCGGATTATCGACACGGCGGGCGCGGCAGGCACGGTTCCTCGCTACAAGGAAGCGCCTGATGAGATAGGCGACGTTGCTCCCGAAAACCGACTCGTAGACGTGCGCCTCGTCTATCACGAGGTAACGCAGCCCGCAGAGCAGATCATTGGCCGCTGGCGCGGAGACCTGCTGCATGAACCAGGCCTGGAGGAGGTCGGGAGTCATGACCAGCACCCGGGCGGTGCGGAGCGCGGCATGGCGATCGTCCATCAGCACATCGCCATGGAGTTCCGCCACGGTCTCGGGCGGAAGACCCAGTTGCTTCACCAGTTCGCGCCAGCGAGCAAGCTGATCCGACAACAGCGCCTTCAACGGATATATGATGATGGCCTTGCCATCGCCGTTCAACAACTCATCGAGCACGGCCAGCTGAAAGATGAGCGACTTGCCCGACGCAGTGCCCGTCGCAACCACTACGTTCGAACCAGCCTCGATCTTCTCAAGCGCCATGCTCTGGTGATTCCACGCCGTCTCGGCCTGTCCAAGGTTCGCCCGTAACCAATCCGCAACGCGGCCGGTCTGGAACCGCGCGGGCAAGTCCCGCCGTCGCTCGGCCCGGGCCGGCGTCTCGATCGTCTCGACGATCGAAAGCACCCCATCCGCCACCAGGGCCTCAAACCCCTGCTTGATGTCCGTCATTCTGTTTCCTCGTCCGATGGACCGGGGTTGCTTCGTACCTTCGACGATAGCGACGCGCCGGAAGGTCGCCCAACGCGCGATCCACTTGCGGAATTCCGCAGGTCCGCGAGCCTGTCGCCCAGGTCCCCTATCCGCGCTGTCGCAAGCCGGAGCACCACCAGCGTGCCGTCGCGCTCGGACTGGACCAGCGCGTCTCCGTCGTCGGTCGAGAGCAGCGCCTGGCTGCCGCTAGCGAGCGCGAAGCTCCCGCCCATCTCGCACAGGCCCTTCGTCATGTAGAGACCGTATCCGCTGTTCCCCCAGACATCGTTCGCACGGCGTCGACGCGTGTCGCGAGAGGACACCCCGGGACGGACCGCCAACATCAGCGCGCCTTCGTCGTCCGCGACTTGGTTGCGCGGATTCAGCTTCAGCGAGCGCGCGACACCCATGCCCTCGTCGCTCACTACGAGCTCGGCCACGCCCGTCATGGGCCAGTACTGCGCGGCGAACGAGTACTGGTCAGAGCCACTGTGCTCTATGACATTGCGAACTATCTCGCGGATTGCGTAAGCAAGGGTCTCGTGGACCTGGCCGTCCGTCGACTGCGTGAGGACGGAGGCCATCTGCTCGGCGTCCGCTTGGATCACATCCCCGTGATGGGCGTATCCTTCGAATGAACGCGACCTTATCTCGTCCACATTGCCGATAGTGATCGGTATGTAACTTTCGGTCGAGCCTACGGCGCCAGGTTCATGGCCGAACCGCATGCCGAAAGATCGGAAGAACCCAGCTCGGGCCGCATAGTCGAAGCAGGCTCTGCCCTTGTAGTTGGCGGCGGTCCGCCGGCTGGCACCCCGATCGCGTTTAAACTTTCTCAACGCATCGCCAACCGATACCATCCAGCCCGGGGACACGAACGACACGCCTCCGAAATCGAGGATATACTCGTCCGCAGTCCCCAGGGAGGCTAGAGCGGCGCCGAACGCAAGATAAGCCCCCGGCTCCCGCCCATCGGGCACCTGTACCTTCAATTCTAGCCCCTCCCACAATCACTTGCTATCGACACCCCCCGCGCCCTTCAAGCCACAAGCGTTTGTAACTTCCGCCCGGTGTGGGAGGGCGACGCGCTACAACGGTTTCCAGACTCGCCCGCCCACTCACGTTTTTGAGTTGCAGAAAGGGCACGAGGCCGCGTGCGATATGTCACAGACGCCTCGCTCTGGAGATGAACCGTCGGTCGAGGCTTCGCGCTGGTCGTCGGCGGTACCGTCCAACACGAAGCTACGTCACGAGCGGTCCGGCTACCGATATCACGCCGCGGCTTGTTGTGAATGGCGGAGCTCGTCCTACCCGGCTCAACTCAGAGGTGGCTGAGCGCTTCGATCAACACGGCGAGGTCGGCCATGCGCGACGCCGGCCATGTTGGTGAGGGGCTGGTGTCCAGTTGCCGCAGGAGAGGCACGCAGACATCCGGGCCCGGCGTTCCGGGGCCGATGCGGGTGAGCCGCGCCATGCCGCGCGTCTTGGGCTCAGAGTCGTTGTAGTCGATCCTGAGCGTGAGGGTGTCGTCAGCGGCAGGGGTCAGCACCCCATACCAGCGATCATCCACCTGATCGCCGTTGTAAATGTCGAATGAGAAGCCCGTCGAACAATAGTCTTCATACCTCGCGCCGATCTGCACAGGGCGGTCTGGTAACCGGGTTATCGCCTGCGTGGTGATGGCATAGCGGGGAACGGTGGCGCCGTGGATGACGGGAGCGATGTCCCAGTCCTGCTCGATCGACAGCCTCACCATTCCTACGACGTTACCCGCCGTATCGAACTCTTCCCCTTCCCAGGTCCCGCTGAGGTTGGGAGTCAGCGGCCGGACCGCAGTGTGGCGATCCCGACGGCTGTCAAACTCGGCGCCCACGCCATCGTGCAGGGGGTCGCTCACCCTGACGACCGCCAGTGCCTCTTCAGGGCCCCAACGGAAATAGTGCCAAGTTGGGGTCATCGCCCACGACAGCGAGCCGCCGGCCACCGATTGCGGGACATTTAGGGCAGTGACGCCGAGTAGCGGCCCGAGCCAAGTATCGCGCAAAGGGGCGTCGATGTACTGGATGGGGTAGACTTGGTTGGTCGGCAACATCGCCAGACGGAATTCGGCGAACGTCATCTGCGATGAGACCGCCCCGGCATTGCCCACCGCCGCGACCAGGCGATATCCGATACCAGCGCGGGGCGCGGTCTCGAAGCGGCCGGCCTCGCTCAGCAGGAATATCCCGGGCCCCTCGATCCAGCCGACGGCGTTCGGGTCAGCCTCGCCACCCCGCCGTCCAGTCGCGTCCTTTGGGACGTAAAGGAAAGGCGTCGCCGGCGGCGTCTCGTCGGACATGCTTGTCGATCCTCCCGGCGCTGTCAGTGAATAAGTACGGGTTCGACGGTCACCTCGGCGCCATCCGCGGGCTCGAGTTTGTGCGGGTTTGGCGACTCCCCCGGTGCCTCTGCGAGGTTCCAGCAGGGCCACCCGTAACCGCGGTCACCGTCCAGATTGTAGTCGGGCAGCAGATCATCGGGAATCGGTCCCGCGGCCATCGCGTCGCGGACCTTACGGAAGGCCACCTCGCAGTTCGGGAGTGCGCCGCCGAAGTCTTCAGGGATCGCGAACCGGTCGCCGTCGACCGGCACATCTGCCATGTCTGCCAACCCCGTCGGCGACAGCATTACGCGTGTGCCGAGCGGGCGGTCGATGAAGGCGTCCGGTGGCGAAAACGCCGCATACGGCCCGACCCACGTCATCGGTTTCTCGTGCAGTACATGGTTCGGCTCGCTCATCTCGGGCAGCAGGTCGGGCGGTACCCACGGCGCATAGCTGCTGCGGAACCGCTTCCGCTCGAGCGTAGGCAACTCCTCGATCGGGAAGGCCATAATCCCGTCGATGTTTGGCACATGCCACAAGCTCTCGGAGCGGATCCCGCCGGCAATCTCCCCCGTCAGCTCGTCGGTGTATGGAACGGCGTACGCCGACTGCACGAGGACGAAGCGGAAGTGCTTGTAGATGTCGAACAGCGCCTTCTTGAGGAGGTAAAGGCCCGCCCTGATCGAATCCACTAGGAGGGCGCCGCCTACCGCGATCGCGTCGCGAACGAACTGGATCGCAGCCTTGCCAAGTGCGATGGCGAGATCCACACCCCATTTCGCATACGCCAGGACCGCTTCCCAAATCGCGCTAAGCGATAAGCCCCCCTGCCACCTGCCGCCCGGGTTAGGCGGCGGCGGGAGATGACCCATGTTCGCGACGACATTGTCGCATAGGTCTTTCACCTTCTTCCAGACATCCCCGACGATGTTGGGGAATTCCGGCTCGCGCATCTTCTCCTCGGTCGACACCCTGAGGAAAAGTCGCATGAGACTATATGCCTGCATCACGTCGTCCGACGTGGGGTAGCCGTCTCCCCCTAGGTTCTGCGGAGGAATGGCGCTGGCCGGATAGGCGCGCCGAAAGGTGTCGGACATAAACTCTGCCCAACTGCTCAGATCCGCATTCGGCGGCGTCGCGGGAGCCGGCGGGATGAGGTCGAGGCTCGCGAGGTCGTTGCGTATCAGGTCACAGATCGACCGTATGTACTCGTCGAGCGAATCGGCCGCCGGAGGGATTCCAACGTTGATGTGGTCGTTGAGCCTCGCGAAGGTAAACGGCGCGCCATCGCCCGTGTTCGCGTTCGGAACATCGCGGACGGTGTCGAGCGCTTGCTCGCCGGTAGCCGGATCGACGTCGTCCGGATGTTCGTCATGCCACCGCGCCCAGATGTACGCGTCCATGTGGTTCTCGATCAGATGGTGTCGCTGCCAGTAGAGGCGCCACACCGAACCGGTCACTTGGTTGACGAAGGGGTGGCCTACGACATCGGTGACGTAGTGCGACAGGTACCCGTAGGCGAAAGCCTCATGGTTAGCGTCGCCGCGGGCGCCCTCAAACAGCTCGCGCACGAATACGCCGGTTCGCACGTAGTGGAGATAGTCCGCCCAGAACCACTGGGCGCGCGGTTGGTCCTGCTGTCGACGCGCCTCGAACACAGGCCAGAAGTTCGCCCCCTGGTCGATCAGCTCGGCGAGAAGCACGTTCGTGAAGACCTTGCCGATCATCCCGAATGTGTCGGTAAACTCGCCGAGCGCGTCCCGGATGACGTCCGACGCACCTGCGGTCGCATCTGACTCGAACTGCGAAACCTTGGTGTCGGTGTCATGCGTGAGTTGCTGGATGCAGGCGAGCGAGCCAGCGAATCCCGACAGGAAGTTCGCGAGCTTCTGCAGGGGCTGGTCGTAGTCCATCATCGCGTAGAAGATGTCGGGACCTATCGCGCCGAGCTTGGCGAACTTGTGGCAGGTCCCCTCGTCGGAATCGGCGTCAGCGGTTGGGCTTCCGACGAGGGCCGCGAACTCGTCCGCCAGCGCGAGCCGCTCCAGGATCGTGATGTGCGTACCGCTCGTCGGCATGTCGACCCCCCTCGTCTGCAACCGGTTAGAATCATCGTTCGTCGAGTCGCGTTGCAAACTATCTGTGGGGTGCATGGGGGGAAAGCATCGATTACGTCCTCGCTTCCAAGACGTCAGAACGTAAAGGGTAGATCGGATCTCGAACTGGTATCCGGAGCGCTCGAAGCGGCAGGCAATCGCGGACGGTCCGCCCCGCAAATGACCGATTGGTCGAAGGTACTGACGGCCGCGTGGGCGCGAAAGCGGCCGACGCAACCCTAGAACCCGAACCGTTCACGATGGTGCACCATGTAAAACCCCTCAGTAGGGTCAAGCTGACGCCGCAGCGCGCGAGGTATATGCAGATCTGACTGATCGGCCTTCGTCAGTCGTGAAGACAAGAGCATCGTCCCGTCGTCTTGGAACGATACTAGGCCTCGGTCGAAGAGTGCGTCGATCTCGGCCGAGAGGAGCAGGCCGTTCGCCGCATCCAGTCGCTCCGCGTCGTCGCTGGACCGCCACGCCTTAACATGGGAGGCGCGAAGCACCTCCCGCACGCGGCACCCCGTGACCGCGCATTTTCCATCCCATCTCCGCTCCAGCTCGGCCCGATAACGACCCTGCCCAAGCCGCGCGTCGACCAGACGCTTACGAGTCGTGGTGGGTAGATCCCGTCGGCTCCTGATGTCATCGACGTCGCTATCGGCCTCCCAAGCGCCCGCGTTACCGACCTGACATCGAATTCTCTCCCAAGCGGGAGACCTGTTGCGTGGTGGCACGCAATCCATGAACGAGGCAGCTTCCTCGGCGGTCAGCTCGGTGTGCCTGCCGAACATGGTGAGTAGTTTCTTCGTGCCGCGCAATTTGCGGGCGTCGAGCGACACTGGCTGGTCTAGCCAGAGGAACGTCTCTTCCGCGCAACGCCAGTTCGGGATCCAGTGAAGATCCTTGGCCCAGTCGGCGCTGAAAGCGGCACGATCACCGCCGTAACGTGTGCGAACGAGATCTACCGCCCACGCCTGCGCGGACAGTCGGTCGAGCCGCAGCTTCGCGACGAGCCGCAATCGTTCCGGCTGCGAGTCGGCCTCGGCGAGGTAGGTTGCCCGTCCTGCGACACCCACCAGTTGCTGAACGCCGTCGTGCGATGCGCACATCAGGACAAGGCAGTCGTCCTGCGCCGTGAGATCGCCGACTGATTCCGTGTGGAACGCCCGGTACCCCACCGCGCTCTTGGTGAAAGCCATCGCGTCGGCGTTATTCCACTCCTCGTGACCGTAACCAGTCTCCGAGGGGTAGCCACTGGTTGCGCGATGCCCGCCGGGAGGACCTCGAGATGCTCGGCGACGATCTCACTGTCGACGTCGACCGAGTCACCGACCGCGACATCGACCGGCTTGAAGAGAAGGTGGCGGAGCTGGTCGCGAAGCACATGGCACGTCAGAAGCTTTGGACGCTCGCGACCGCATCGCGCGCGTGCGGATGGATCGACGACGTCGCGCTGCGGATCATGGAGGCGTCCGGCCTTTCCTGCAGCGAGGTCATCGCACGGCTCCGAGGGGCGTCAGACCTCGACTTCTATTTCGGTGGCGACGGCTATGACGTCAGCGCCTGCCTGAACTGGGAAGACGGCGTCATCCGAGGCCACTTCCGACCACTTGAAAACGACTGCGACTTCGGGGCCGACCTCCTCACCCTTCTGCGCTCGAAAGCGCTCGAGACGGACATCGCCTCGCTCCCCGGGCGCCGCTTCGGCGACCTGTACGAGCAGGCGTTCATCCCCGCGGACGCTCTGATCACAGCCGTCACCACCAGCCATGACTGGCTTTACGTCAGGTTGACCGTCGGCATCAGCCTGATCGACGATGCAGCCGGTTCATGCCGGGTCTCGCGATGCGGGGGCTGACGCAACTCCTCTAGCCACCGTCCAACGGCCAGCACCGGGTTCGCTCCGGCCTGATCCGCAACCAGCCCCGCCCCGCGATCACGACGGTTGGCCGCCTGTCGCGGGGCGGGCCCGCGGGCGTCGGGAGACAATCGTCCGACTCATCACATGACAAAGCTTAGCCTCGTCGATTTTTGTGTGACTAGTTTGCACTTCGGCGAGGTCGCGCTCCCATAACGCCCACAGGCTGAGCGTGCCGCGGCGCCAAGAGTCGACCGGACGGAAACGTTGAAGGAAAACAATGACGAAGATCAATGAGAAGGTCGGACAGAAGTTCGCGCTCGCAGCCGGCATCCTGATGACGCGCGAATTCTCGACACCACTGCAACCAAACCCGCGCCGCCTCATGCTTGCCTGCGGGCGTGCCCTGCCGGGCAAGCAGCTCGCCACGCCGAACCCGGAACTCAAGTTCGACGTCCTGGGTCTGGGGTTCAGGCCGGGCAAGGAATGGCAAGGCCCGTGGGAGGTATTCGTGGAGGAGACGCGAGACGGCCAGCTACGCAGTTGGACCAATTGCCAGCTGTACGCTTCGACCGACACCGGGCCGCTCTACGTGCTCACCGACGATCCCGAAGTCTGCTTCAGCTACGATGGCAACTCGCTGGTGCTTCTGGCGGGCAGGCCCGACGACAGCGACGAGGGCGTGCTGCGCGCGAAAGCGCTTCTCCGCAGGGTTGCGCGAAGCCTGCCGGATGACATCGAGCATCAGCGGATGATGTAGGGGCGCCGGCCGTTCGCACCGAGCGTGACCGCATCCCCGGCGTCTCTGCCCGGCGACTAGTTCCGGATCGCGCCAGTCTCGGACCAGCACGCTGCAGCCATCGCCAGCCCGACCCGTCGCAGCCGGCAGGGCAGTTCCGGACAAGAACATCACGACACCTGAGAAGAGACAAGACATGGAGTTATGGTCGACGACACCACCGAGCCGCGCGCTATCTCTCACGGAGCAGCGACTGCTTGCGGTGCTTCCACCAGTCGTGGGCCTCGAGCCGAACGAGACTCTGTGGATCGGCGGCATCCGCGACGCAGTCGCGCTCGATACAAGTCCGCCAACGCTCAAGGCGGCGCTATTCCTCGTGCCGGGGCTGCGATTAGAGGACGCCGACCGCAGGTCCGCCATCGAACGGCTCGCGTATGGAACGCTCCAACAGCTGGCGATCTCGCGGGCGTGGCGCAGTCTCGGGACTTTCGGACCACCTTGGTCGGCATTCACCGGAAACGCCCTGTGGAGCGCGCTCGTCAACGCAGACATCGTGTCGCCACAGAAGTTGGTCGACCGGATCAGACGCGCCGTTAGCAACGACGGTCTCGATCCGGCCGACCCGCGTGCGCCCTGGACGAGCTGGCGAACGGCTGGCGCTATCCCGGCCCCGCTCGAAGGCGTGCGGGACATCGGCGCAGGCCACCAGCTGACGCGCAGGCAGGACGAACCCTGGCTCTCCGGCTGCTACCGGGACGACCAGATGGTGGTGCTCGGGTACGGTAACGGGGACGGGTTCGCGATCCGTCCGGTCAAGACCGTCAAGCGGGCACGCCGATCACGCATCGTCTACGAGATCGGCACCGACCAGAAGATACCAGAGACGATCCTGACCGCGGCGGCGGGCCGACCCGTGACCGAACTTGTTGACGAGAAGCTGGTGCGCGCGCTGGGCGGCAAGATCGTCTCCGGCGCCGCAAAGCCAAAATCTACCAGGCTACGCGTCGAAACCGAATGGCCGGTCGAGCCCGGGATGCCGATCGAGCACGCCCTCGAGCTCGCCCAGCAGCTGGCTCGCGTCATGTGGCGTGTGGAGGCCGTGGCTGACGAGGTCGAGCGGGCGTTGCGTGGCTCTGAGGCAGCGGCCTGATGAAGACCTCAACGCCTGTGTCGCACGCCAAGTCAGAGAGCCTTCAACGAAAAGCCACGCAATATAAGCTGCGTTATACGCTGAGGCTTTTCCTTAAACCTCAGCGTCCCGCGACATCGTCAGCACCACATAGGAAGGTCCAGCCATGCGACCCATGGTAGCACGCCTCGCGTTCATCGAAAACCCGACCGACGAGCAGATCGAGGTCCTGGCGGAACTCGGCGAGGACAAGGCCGACCCCGGCATGCTGTTCCTCGTCGACGACGCTGACCAGTCGATCATCTGGGAGCCCTTCCTGTTCCTGCGCGCAAACTACGGCGCGGCGGGCAAAGTGAGCGAGGAGGTCGAGGTCCCGTCGTTCGCGACCAACCGGAAGGATGCCTACAACCTACGCGAGTGGTTCCTCTTCATGGGCGCGATGAAGCGGGATTGGCGAAAGGCCGACCACGATGCTCTGTTCGCCTACGCGGGCTACCAGATCAGCCGCATCAGCCAGCACAGCGGCAAGAAGCGCCACCCCAACACGGTCAGCCTCAAGCTCGGCACGGTGAAGAGCTTCTACACGTATACCAACGCCATCGGACAGACGACAGTCAACTGGGACGCCAAGTCGATCGCAGCCCGATATCGCGGCAACCGGCGAAGGCGCGCCGCCGAGGACGAGCGGATCAGGCCGTTCGGCAAGGAAGAGACGCCAGCGTTGAAGGAAGCGCTCGGCGCGAAACCGTCGGAGCTGCCCACCGACAGCCTCCGCTCCGCGCGCGACCGCCTGCTACTCGAGACCGGTCTCCTCACCGGCATGCGCGGGGAGGAGATTTGCTATCTGAAAACTGCTTGGTTCAAGAACCTGAAGCCCGACCCCAGCCGCCCGAACGCTACCCAGCCGGTCCGCATCAAGGTGACCAAAGGCCGCGTGCACCGCACGGTCGGCATCCCGAACCGGCTGATCGTCGAGATCAAGGCTTACATGCGGGGCGAGCGCGCGCGCAGCGTCGCGAAGCTCGCTGCGAAGGGCATCAAAGACCACGGCTACGTATTCGTGAACTTGGACGACGCATCGCGCCCCGGCAGCCCAATCAAACCGAACACGATCCAGCGCGACTTCAATGCGCTTATGCGACGCATCGGCATGACGAAAACGGTCAAGCGAACCAAGAACGGCGTAACGTTCCCCGTGAAAGAAACCACGCATAGCTTCCACGACACCCGACATACCTTCGCCGTCCGCTACTACATCGGCCTCAAGCGACAGCTGGCGAAGGATCCGGCCGCACTGAACTACATGGAGCCGTGGGAGATCGTGCAGATCGCCCTTGGCCACGCCGACTGGCACACCACCCGCAAGCACTATCTGCGCCACGTCGGCGACTACGAGGCCGAGATCGGCGAGCGAGTGCACGAATCCTTGGAGGACGACTGATGGACGACCAGTACGAACCCGGTCGCCTGTCGGCGATCGAGCGGGACCTCGCGCTGCTGGTCGAGGAAGGTACCAGCCTCGAAACCCTCAACACAGGCGGCGCGTCGGTCAGCACCATCGGCACCTCGCTGTCGGTCACGTTCACGCACGACGACGGGACCGTCGAGACCGTCCCGCTCGACGTGCTCTCGCCGCTCAAGCACCTGAAGACGCCGCTCGCGGAGGTGATCGCGCTCAGGACCGAGGAGATCGAGCGGATCACGCTGAAGCTGGACCTCGACAAGCTCGCGGTCTTCATCGCGTTCCTTCGCGGACGCCGCCGGCTGTCGATCAGACTGGAGCAAATCGGCAACGATCTACTGCGCGAGTTCCGCGACTGGCTCGACGAGTACCGCACCGCGCCGATCGCGGGCACCGGCCGCTCGCCCTACGCGGCCCGCCAGCGCAAGGGCGCCAAGCCGCTCACGGTGGACCACAAGCGCGAGCTTTACAGGACCGCGGCCTCCTATTTGGCCCGCATCCGCGTCCAGCCGCCATACCGTGATCGCTTCCAGCCAGACCTCGACCTCAACACGCATTTCACGTGGAAAAAGCGCGGCGGCCGCGACGTGGTGCCCGTGCTCACGCGGCCGGAGCTCCAGATGCTCGTGCGGCTCTGCCGCGAGGAGGTCGTCGAGACGACCCGGCGGCTCGTCGCCTACTGGGCCATCGGCGACGGCGTGGCGACGCCCGCGGACCTTGAGATCGTCGACGAGGCGCTCGCCCACGAGGTTGCCGCGATGCAGACGTTCTTCGGCGACGAGCTCCCGCAGCCTTGCCAGGACCAGATGCGCGTCGTGAAGCGACGTGACGATAACGGCACCGTGACCGCGGAGTTCAGCAAGCGCACGTTCCCGCTAATCTGGGCAATGAAGGGGGCGGACTACCAGGCTGCGGTCGGATTGCTGTATCCCAGCCCGGCCAAGATGCTGCCCTTCTGCCTGCTGTTCGCCGTCTACTACCGCTACAACCCCGGCGTAGTGGGTGCCCTCACCGCCGGCGACCTTAAGCGGCAGCCCAGCGTTTTCGGCGAGCGCCTGCAGGGCACGCCGTTCAAGAACCAGGCGAAGCGCAGGCAACACGCCTCGTGGCCGGTCACCGATGACCCCCACAATCCCGCCGAGATGATTAAGACGATCGCGCGTTGGACCGCAGGCATCAGATGCCATGCGCAGGAGGGCCAACAGGACCACCTCTTCCTGTTCCGCAACCACGTGCGGGAGGTCAAGAGCTTCGCAATACAGAATGCGCTTTGGCGGCACCTCTCGCTGTTCCTGCAGCGCCACAAGGAGGCGATGAGGAACAAGCGCTTCACCCCGAAGTCGATCCGTCCGAGCGTCATCGACCTGGTGCACCACCTGTTCGACGGCGACGTCGTCTACGCCAGCCACGCCGGGCAACACCGGCAGGTCGACACGACGATCGAGCACTACCTCTTCGACGGCGCCCGCAAGCGCAACGACGAGGCGCTCGCGCCGGTCACCGGTGCCATGCAGCGGTGGGTCGAGACCGGAGGCGTGATCGACCCGCGAAGGATCGGCACCTCCGCCACGCTCGCCGCGACGCCGGGTTGGGAGTGCGGTGACCTGTACGCCGGCCACATCGCCGGCGAGCAGCCCGGCGTCGCATGTCGCGCCTACGGGCGCTGCGTGTCGTGCGAACTCGGCCAAACCAAGCTGGAATCCCCTCTGGCCTACGCGCTCAACCTCAAGCTGCACGAGGCCATGATGCGCGCTCGCACCACGATGCCGGAGGTCGCTTGGCTCAAGCGCTGGATGCCCGAGGCTGACCTGCTGGGCCGCATGCTCGCCCTCGAGTTCAAGCCGGAGGCGATCGCCGCCGCGAACCTCGACATCCCAGACCTTCCCACCGTGGAGTGACCATGAAGACCACCACCGAGATCATCGCCGACCACCGCCGCACCGGCCGGCACCCCTGTGACAAGTCCCCAGAAGGCCATATCTCGACCGCCAGCCGCTGGCGCGAGGACGTGTGGTCGCTCGACACGCCGACGCGCGCCTACACCCGGACGACGATCACGATCGACTGGACGACCCTCCCCACCCCACTCGTGACGGTGTTCAAGGAGCTACTCTGGTCGGTCCTCACCTCGCGGCCGAACGGGCAGCCATACTCGCTTGCGCAGGTGTCCACCCTGTTCAGCCGCCTACGCTACCTCGCGAGCTGGATGGGCCGGCGAAAGCGCGCGTCCCTCGCCTCGATCACGCCCGCGTATGTCGAGGCGTACCGGTCCGACCTGAAGACCCACCTTAAAGCGAAGGCCAAAGAGCGCGAGGCGGACTTCACGACCAGCGCCGTCACCGGCTACCTGAAGCCGCTCGAGTTCGCCTTCGAACAGCGCGGCGCACTCCAGGCTCGCGGACAGCAAGGCATGACGTTCCAGCCGTTCGGCGAGGCTTCCGCCTGGAGCATCGCGGAGGAGATCGCGCCCTACGTGGAATCGTTCACGCCGCCGGTGCCGGACGGCCTCGTCCTCCCAATCGTCAGCGAGGCATACCGGTTCGTGCGCGAGGTCGCGGACGACGTGATCGAGCTGCAGACGGCGGTCCTCGCCCTTGAGGTGAAGCAAATCAGCAAGAAGCGACCGCGCACCCTCAGCAGGAAGCAGTTCGGGAAGCTCCGTCCGGCCCTGATCCGCGACTACGCGAAGGAGCGGATGGCGCACAGGCCTTGGCTCGCCGAGCTCGCCGTAGGCGGCGGCGAGGACGACGAAGGCTCCGCTACGGAAGCGTTTCGGCGCCTGATGTCCGACGTCGTCGCAGCTGCGATCATCGTGATCCGCTTCAGCACCGGCATCCGGCACGGCGAGATACTGACGTTCGCGCCCGGCCTCGACGACGACGGCCTGCCGCTATGCGTCGAGCGCGAGACGTCGGTCAGCGGCGCTTACGAGCTGTTCTTCGTGAAGGGGGTCGTCAGCAAAGGCTGGGACCATCCCGAGGACACCCGCTGGCTGCTCGCGGGGAGGGTCAACGGCGACGCCATCGTCCCGGACGCGGTCCGCGCGTTGCAGGTCATCGAGCGGATCCTCGCGCCGTGGCGCGAGCGCAGCTCCGATCCGGACGTCCGCAAGCAGCTCCTGCTCCAGTTCGGCATCCACGGTTTCCCGGTGAATCCAGCGCAGATCCTCCCGATGCTGTCGGGCCAGCTCGCCCTCGTGATGAAGGACTTCTACGAGCGGCGCGTCGACCAGACCTCAATCGACTGGTCCGACCCGAAGCTGTCGGATTACGCCGGCATCGACATCCGGAAGATCCAGTCGAAGCAGTGGCGCAAGACCTGGGCGAACTTCGTCATCCGCACGAACCGCAAGTTGCTGCCGGCGATCGCACAGCAGTTCCAGCACTTTTCGACCGTCCTCACGCAGGAGGCCTACATCGGCAAGGACGCCGAGCAACTCGGGCTGATCGACGACGCCGCCACCGAACGGGCGGTCGAGTTCATGCACGAGACGCTCGAGGGGAAATCCGGCGTGGGTGGCACGGCTCGGAAGGCGATCGACAAGCTGGTCGACCTCAAGGCGAAGGTGCGCGGCCTCGGCGACGACGACGCCCGCGATCAGATCCGCGAGTGGCTCGTCGAGCGGGACATCAAGGTCTGGCCGGCGCAGCACGGGACGTGCCTCATCGGGCTGATGCCGGGCGGCAGCCGCTGCCACGCCGCCGGAGAGACGCTCGACTGGTCCAACCAGACCCCCAACTTCATCACCCGCAACCCTCGGCTCTGTTCGGGATGCGCCTGTTTCGGGGTCGGCACGGAGGACATACCGTTCTGGGCGGACCGCTTCCTCCGCAACAAGCGCATCTGGGGTCAGGCCGTCGAGCAGCACCTGGACATCCACTACACGGTCGCGCGCGACCACTACACGGCGGCCGAGCGAGTGCTCCGGTCGCTTGACGTTGACATCGATCAACTGGAGAGGGACTTCCCCCATGCCGATTAGGACAGCGCCCGACGCGCGTGAGCGCGAGAAGGTCGCGAAGGCCCTGGAAAGACTCCGCGCGAAGTCGCCAGACGTCGCAAAGCTCAAGGAACGCGCGAGGCGCGGCTCGCTCCAAACCAACCTGAATACGCTGGCGACCGAGTCCGGCGTCCCGCGGCACCGGATCGAGAAGCTCTATCCCGACCTCGCCGCCGCGGCCACGGCGGACCGCGGCGAGCGCGGGGACTCCGTCCCGCTGCGAAGCCAGCTGGACGCCGCCCGCCGGGACAAGCAGTTGGCCGAGCGGCGGCTAGACCAGTCCCGGACATACAGCTTCCACCTGTTCGAACTCGTCTCGAAGCTACGGACCGAGAAGCGCCTGCTGGAGGAGCGCGTCGCGGAACTCGAGGCCGCACCGGCCGTCGCGGACGCCGGACTGCCCTTCATGGGCACGGACAACGTGCTTGGAATCCCGCCGATGCCCGCTGGGAAGACCCGCTCGCGACGGACGAGGGCGGCGGCCTAGGTGGTAGGCGACGCAGCGGTCGGCGGCGTCGGCCAGTGCCGCCACGCGAGCGTCTCGACGAACCGGAGCACGTCCCTGTCGACGCAGCCGCCGAGGCGGGCAATCAGCCTCGCGTCGACGCCAGGGCATCCGGCCGCGAGCCGCACGATGGCCCGCGCCGTCGCAGAATCGGCATACCACCGCGAGTTCGTCGGGAGGTGCACCCACGACCCAGTGGCGAGGCTCACCTCAAGGGCAGCCGCGAATGTCGGCCGCCTGGAGAGATCCAGGCCCGAAGCGACGATATCCCTACCCAAGTCAGAGCGAGCGGGCTGATGCGTCCCGGCCTCGAACTCGGGCTCATCAACGAAGAAGTAGCCGTGGCTTGTCCTACTTACGCGCCCGCGGACGTGGACGTCCCCGAGCTCCCCAGTCCGGCGCATCCAGACGCCTCGCTCCACCTGCCGTTCCTGGACTAGCGCATGAACATCGACACAGCCGCCAGAGTCGAGCAGGCATCCCTGGATCGTGTCGGGGTAACCCGCCACACTGATGACCGTCGACGACCCACTGGTGTCGACGTCGAAACCGTCGCCGGCCCGCGGGGCGAGATGGGCATTGCGGTGGACCAACTCCGCCAAGGCGCGACGCAGGTTTCCCTGAGCGCCGGACACGTACACCATCGCGGGCGCGCAACCGGCCTCTCCCACGAGATCGGCGCAATGCGAAAGTGCGGCAACGGCGTCGCGCAGGACGTCACCCAGCCCGGGGGACACCTTCGGGAGGGCCGCCCTGATCATACCGCCCCCTTGAACCCCGTTTGAGCCCACGGCACCCGGAAGCCCACCAAGGGCGCACGGAACATCACGACCGGAAGTCTATCCGAAAGGCAGGGCTGCACCCGGCTGACGAAATATCCACGGCCCTCGAAGATCGGATGCTGAATGAGTTGCTCAAGCGGTCGCCCGGGCAACGCCAGCGACAGCGTTTCGGGAAGTTCGTACGGCAGCTTCAGCAACGCCGATGTCCCGAACGCAGTCAGAAGGCAGGGCCCTAGCGCGGCCGTAAATCCAAGCACGGCGCCGACGGGCCTTATCGCGAACCTCCCTCGCTCATGACCCGCGTCACGGAGGATCAAGCCGGGCTTAGCGAACGCGCGGCGGAATCGGGCGATCTCAGCTCCCGCTGACGAACCGGGGCCGACCTTATAATGCTGCGCGCGGCGGGCGAGCCCGGGCGGGAACTCGAACAAAGGCCGCCACGGCCAGTCTTCCGGCGGAAGGATCAATTTGACGGCGCCCGCCAACGAAAGGCCCTCGGTGGCCGCGAGCGCCGGCAGCAGCGGCGAGACGCGGGTCACCGTCGCCTCCAAATGCTTGCGGAAGAGCCTGACACGCTCGGTTTCCGTCCGGACCAGGAAATCGGCGATCCCGATCGCGACGGTCGATGCGCAATGGGCCGGACCGGGCTGCCTGGCGCGGAGGCCGGTCACGACACCACCCTCAGGGAGTCCACGAGCCACCTGATCCATTCGGGCGACTGACCCAACGACTATTCCTTGCCGCGAGTCAGAGATTGGCATGCCCTCCGTTGTGTCGCCGGTGACAATTTACCGACCAACCAAGCCATAGCGCGCGCCGCGCGCGGCAACTCCTGCCACCCCTTCCGCGACCGTAGCCGCTCGGCAACGCAACTGGAGACAGCCCATTCGCGCCCACATGACATTGGTCGCCAGCACGTTGCTGTTCATGCCACTCTCCAGCGCAGGGAAACCCACTGGCGTGGTCAGTTCGTGCACGCGGTCCTCGGTTATGGAATCGGCGATCTGCGGAGACCCGGGCATCGCCGCCAGGGATCGCGCGATGACATCTCTCTACCGAGCGCTCCTTCCGCGGCGCGGCAGCATGCTACGCGATGATCAAAGGCGATGGCTCGGCGGCGCGCGGGCATGCCGCGACGGTGATTGTGTGCGTGTCCGCTATGATGCTCGGATAGGCGAGCTACTTCAGATGGACGGCGGCAAGGTTCTCGCACGGCGGTACCACGTCGCGCGACGAGGCGTGGATGGCGACCTGATCGTCCTGCGCCAGCAAGGATGGCTGAGTTACGATGCCACCGAGACCATCATTGGGCCACGCGGCGAAAAGGCAGGCGACGTCAACGCCGCCCGTCTGGGCAGCACGGTCAAATTTGACGGAACTCAGGCGAGAGTGCTCTCGCCCGGCAACTGTGAAGTTATCCTTACGCTCAACCGGGATGGAAGCTGGTCCATGTCGACCAAGCATTGCTTCGATGGAGCCGCTGCGACCCTCGACGAGCGCTTCATTCCAGTCAGTTGAATAAACCTCGACTATTGCAGCGGGACCGACCGGGAAAGGGCTGATCTATCAACCGCCGCCGAACCCGGCCGGGTTCCGGTCGGACCGCGAGGCCGGGCTCGTTTAAAACAACCGCCCGTCGCTCCCTATTCGTGCCAGATCGAGTTCTCCGAGCAACTTCCTACGAGGAAATGGGTGATCACGATCATAGTCGTTGCGGGCGATTTTGCGCTATTTACGATAGGTGGTCCACCGCACGCCGGGGAGGAGCGACGGGACGCGCGCCGCGTACTCGCGATAAGCGTCGCCGAACCTCGAGGTCAGGATCTGCTCTTCGAGACGTGCCTTGCGGAGCACTCCCGCAAGCACGACGAAGAATCCGAATGCGTCCCGCCACTGGTTGAAAGCGAGCGCGGTTCCTGCGAGCGCGCAGGCGATGCCCGCATAGATGGGGTGGCGCACTAGCGCGTACGGGCCCGAGGTGATCAACTCGTGATCTTGTTTAATCGACACGACGCCGCTCCAATTGCGTCCCAGACGCACGCGCGCCCAGAGCGCGAAGGCGAGTCCCAGCGCCGTCAGCGGAAGGCCAATCGCCGAAGCGATGTGCGGGTCGGACAAAATGGCGGCGCCCGGCGTTCGGAGTACCGACCCGCCAGCGACGATGAGAGCCCCTCCGGCGATCAGCACCGCACTCGTCAGTAAGCGGGAACCAACCGGCTCGGATTCCACTGTCCGCTTACCTGACCCAGCAGTGGCGAGCCATATGACAATCCAGACCGCCCACATCGTCTCTGCGGCGTGGCCCTGAAACCAGCTTCCTATGGCGAGCAAGGTCATGGCATTCACCTCACTTTGGTCGACTTGGCTCATCCGGCAGCGCCGGCACCGGAGCCTTGAGCGCTTTCCCGGCTCCCAAGCCGGTGGCGGGCATCCCGTCGCGCAAGTGGCTGGTGTTTGGGAATCTGAATTGAACCAACCGCCGCACGAGCAACACGGATGCCGCAATTATCGGCTAAGCCCCGGACGCCCTCGCTAGAGAACAACGGGTCGGCTGCGAATGCAGTTCACAACGGCGATCAAGATCAGCGCCCTAACCGCCCGCAGCGGAGCATTCCTCAGGTTTGGCCCGCGCAGCTTGGCTGTAGACAACCTGCCAACGGCCTCCTGCGCGGCGCCAGACATCGACGAAGCGAAGGCAAACAGCGAAGGGCTTTCCTCCCGAAGTTCCCTTCAATCCTGCGACACCTCCCATCACAGCACCGTCTTTCCAGCGTCGTTCGATCGGGTGGAGGACCGTGAAGGGCTCGAGCTTGTAGCCCGGCTCAAGCTGATCTGCGATAAACTGTCGCTTATCTTCGATCGCTCCCGAGCCGTTGACCAAGGTGTAGTCGTCGGCGAGCATCGCCTCCAGTTCACCCCTGTCCGCGCTGACCTGCGCGGCATCGTATCGGCGAACGGCAGCGTCGAGATCTGAGTTTCCCGAGGTTCCCGCCGTGGCCAGAGCAGCGATCATCATCCACGCCATTCCAATTGCTCCAAGGGATCATTGATAACGTCGGGATATCGAGGCTCTGCTAATGCGGGAAGCAGCAACCGCCGCGACCATGTTGATCGCACCCCAAAATGATACGAACGGTAGTGAATCTAACTCGAACGACTACGACTGAGCGCACTCCGACAGGTGACGAACTTGAGGAGCGCTCGTGGGCGGGGGCGTCGCACCTCATTGGGCCGACGCGGTGCGTCGTCTGAGTGCCGGGCCGCTGATAACCGAACCCGTAGCAGGGGGAGCCAAACACGACCGAGGAAGACGGCGCTCGCGGTCACCTTCGCTTCCGCAGGCACCGCCACTCGCCAGCCATCATAGAACTCGAGGGCGCCCAATGGGCGATGCGTCACCGCATTTTTACCGCGCTTTTTCTGCGGCTCGAAGCGCCAAAAACGATAAAAGCCCCGCCATCCCATTGGGAAGTCGGGGCTTTTAATGGTGGGCGTACCTGGGATTGAACCAGGGACCCCTGCGATGTCAACACAGTGCTCTACCACTGAGCTACACGCCCACGGGAAGCGGGCATTAGCCGGGGTTGTTGCCCCGTGCAAGCGGCGTTGCCGCATTTGTTTCGGCAGCGCCGAAATGGGCGGTTCCAGCCCGCCTCAGCGAAGCGGAAACAGCAACTTACAACCCGCCGACATTCTCGCGTTCGAACAACCGATCGACCTCGAGCACCAGGTCACGCAGGTGGAACGGCTTGGACAGGACGCGCGCCTGCGGCATCGTCTTGCCTGCCTTGAGCGTAACCGCGGCAAAACCGGTGATGAACATCACGCGCAGATCGGGCACCATGTCGCCGGCGCGCTGCGCCAGTTCGATGCCATCCATCTCGGGCATGACGATGTCGGTTAGCAGCAGGTCGAAATGCTCGTTCTCGAGCAAGGGGATCGCCGCAGTGCCGCGATCGACCGCGCTGACGGCATAACCCGAACGCTCGAGCGCGCGCGTGAGATATTCACGCATCACCCGGTCGTCCTCGGCCAGCAAAATCCTGATCATCAATGGCCCCGCGCCCAAACCCAAGCCCGCGATAATAGCCACAAGCCCTTAACATTTTCCAGCCGATTGCGGTGAGCCGGTTCAGGTCCTAGGCTCGCGGGCGTGGAGCAGGAGTGGCAACCCTTCGACGGCTACGCGCTGGACGAGGCCAATGGCCCGGTCGTGCTGTCGGTGCCGCATGCCGGGCGCGATTATCCGCTGCCGCTGCGCGCCGCGCTACGCTTGCCGCTGGCCGCGCTCCGGCCGCTCGAGGATCGCCATGTCGACACGCTGGCCGTGGCAGCGCGGCGCGGCGAGGCAATGCTGGTGCAACGCCGGGCACGCGCATGGATCGACCTCAACCGCGCCGAGCATGAGCGCGACCCGGAAATCGATACAGGTGCCGACCGCCACGCGGCGCCGCACCCGTCGTCCAAGCTGCGGGGCGGCCTGGGCCTGGTGCCGCGCCGCGTGCCTGGCGCCGGCGAGATCTGGAGTCGGGGCTTCGATGGCGAAGAAATCGCGGCGCGGATCTTCCAGGACTATCGCCCCTACCATGCCGCGCTGGGGGCGGCACTGAAACGCGCCCGGGCGCGCTATG
>Ga0068864_100000266_pt1 | contig 46438 bp, 36 predicted proteins | sample KBSSwiS72_FD_66586 | JGI IMG/M metagenome (GOLD analysis project Ga0068864, IMG submission 66586) | Switchgrass rhizosphere microbial communities from Kellogg Biological Station, Michigan, USA - KBS Switchgrass S7-2 | ecosystem: Host-associated > Plants > Roots > Rhizosphere > Soil ...
GCTGAAGGCATTGCCGTCTCCGCGCCCTTTGTGACTGGACAGACTGCGAAACCGCTGGACTATCCAAAGCCAGTCCGTGCCTACGATGCCGTTGAGTTCAGCATCGGGAAGCGCCTGGCGTCGCATTGGTTCGGAAACTTCAGCTACACGTGGAGCCGCCTCTACGGAAACTATGCCGGACCGGCAAGTTCCGATGAACTGCTGACACCAACGACGGGTTTAAGTTATGCCACAGCGCAGGAACCGGGAGGAAACATCGCTCATCCGGCGCGGAACGCAAATTATTCCTGGGACCTTGACGAAATTCTTTTCGACTCGAAAGGGAATCTCGATCCGCGAGGACTTCTGGCAACCGACAGGACGCACGTTTTCAAACTGAACGGCGGTTATGATCTGGATTTCCGAAAATGGGGCGCAACGAATATCGGCACGTTCGTCTATCTGGGAAGCGGCACACCGCTTTCCACAGTCGTGAATACCTTAAACCACATTCCGGTATTCGTGAACGGCCGCGGGGATATGGGACGAACGTCGTTTCTCGCCAACGCGGATTTACAGGTAGCGCATACCATCCCGCTGACCGAGAATCAGAAACTGCGAATCGAGCTGAACATTCTCAACGCGTTCAACCAGAAGACGGCGCTGCATCGGTTTGATAGCTTGAATCGTGGTGACGGGACGCCGGTGGACTCTTCGGCGATCAACCTGTCCGCGGTGGATCTGCGCAAAGGCTACGATTACAACGCCCTGATCACGGCATCGCCGGATGGAACGAATGCGTATGATCCGCGTTACGGAAAAGAGGACTTGTTCAGCGAAGGATTGTCCGCGCGCTTTTCCCTCAAGTGGAGTTTCTGAGGCGGATCATTACAGGTTCGTTAAGAGTTGTATCCGTAATCGATTTCATTCTTGGCGGGACTTCCGCTCGTGTGTTTTCATCCCAGATGGACTATGAACGTGCCAACTCCACTCTCGGATCCAAAGCGGCATTTCCGTGTGGTTCTTTCCACCACGGCATTGTTGTCGTTCATGTCGGTATCGAAAGCGACAGCCCTCGTGCTGTCCGAACTGGGAGTGGCGATCTTTTTTGTCGTTGGTTCGGCTCGAGCGTTATCCGGTGAATCCGCGCCATGGTTCGTACTCGGTGCCTGTCTGCTTGGCTTCTTCGTTCGCTCCATCGATATTGAAAGCTGGGCATTTTTTATTCCGGGAGGCCTGATCGGCCGTACGGAGCGTGTGTATGGAGCACGAGCCGGCAGCATTGCGACTGCCGTCATGCTCACCGAACGGTTGCTGCTGTTGGTTCTGGCGTGCGTGCTCTGCGTCCAGTACGTGGTCAGCTTCGGCATTTCATGGATATCCCAGTGGAGCCTGACCGCGCGGTTGAGCGTGCAGGAACTGGTCACGGTCGGCAGTGTGCTGATGATCGGCATTCTCTGGACACGGATCAGGCTGGGATTACCATTTCCCTCCGCAACGATGGTGAAGGGCATCTGGGGCGGCGTCGTTGTCCTGATTGCGCTCGCCGTTGTCGGGACGATTTCCGTACTGCGTCATGGAATGCCGATACTCGCACCGACATTGACGCCTTCAACCGAGCAAACGCTCGTTCAACAAATCATGCACTGGCTGATTGCGGCGGCAATGGTGCTCCCGGTGTTGGGTGGTGGCGGTTCTCTTGGGCGGTCGGCGCGCGAATTTGCGCCTCCGCGACTGAATGCCGTGCGGCGCACGGCATTTCTGGTCGCCATGTTTGTGCTGATTCTGGCTGTTTCGACTTCATTTCTGTTCGTCGCGGCCGTTCCGAAAGAGCAGGCCGCAGTCTGGTCGGCAATTCCTCTTTCGGCGCTGGCTCAATTCCTTCCTGTACCGGCGTGGATGACCGGTCTGTTGACGGTTCTTGTTTTCTTTGCCGCGATGGCCATGCTGGTCTCCGCAGCCAACGCCGCGTTTGAGGACACCGAACAGCTGTTGCGGCGGTTGTCGGCCGAAACCATTTTTTCGGAGAGTGCCGCAAGCGTCGGTGGAGTCGCTGCGGCTGCCGCTGGACTCATTGCCTTTGTCAGCGGCGCGCAGGTCAGCTGGCTGGGACGTGCTTACGGAATCGCGATCGCCGTGGCCCTGCTGCTTCGTATCGCGGTCAATTTCCGGCTGCGCAAGGTTCATCGTGAACCGCAACCTTTCCGCATGCCGGCTTTCGCATCCGGTCTGGTCGCCGTCATCGTGGGATTGAGTTTTCTTGGGATGCTTTGGCGGAGGGATGTTCCGTCGATTGCATCTCTCGGTCTGATCGGTGGCCTGGGAATCACGTTTGCGGTGAGGCGAAAGAGCGCCGGAACTCCCGCCAGTGTGGAGGATTCTGCGTTTGATTTGTCGAAGTCCGGAGATTTGTCTCTCGGGCACATCGAGGCCCGGCCGGGCAATATCATCGTGACAGTCCGCCACCCTCATTCGCTGGGCCATCTTGTCGAGGCCATGAAAGCCGCGGGGGATCGGGATGTCGTGGTGCTGGCCGTACGTGTGCTTGGCGCAGATGTCGACGACGATTCCGCCGAGGCGACAACTCCAACTCGTGACGAGCGCTATCTCTTTGCGCAGGTTGTTGCGTTAACGGAGCGGTACGCGCGTCCCGTGCGTCTGCTGATCGTTCCCGCACAGAATGTTTTCGAAGGAGTGATCCAGGTGGCTCTTCGGCTCCATTCCTCCGAAGTTTATGTTGGCGAATCGTCGACACTGCCGACTGCAGAACAGGCGCGCCTTCTGGGCGAGGCATGGGAACATGCCGATAAGGACGAAGATCAGAAACTTCGACTTGTCATTTGTCATCACAGCGGACGCACCGATGCGTACCATCTTGGAGCTCACCCGCCAGCCCTTTCCCCTGGGGATCTCGAACGGATTCATCATCTGTGGCGCGACGCGGTGCAGGCCATCGGCCCGCACGTGCATCATCACGACGTCGTTCGTGCCGCACTTACTTTTATGGAACAAAAACTTTCAGGTCCTGAGCGCGAGGAAGCGCTCGGGCTTATACGCCAAATTGCAAGACCTGCAGACGAGCTGGCCTCCGCGGTTCATTCCGGGGACTATTCGAGGCTGCGTGATCTGCTTCGGAATCGACATGCCAGCGATGTCGCTCAGATTCTCACGGATCTCGGCATCGAGGACCAGGTCATCGTCTTCCGGATCATGCCTCGCAAGGATGCGGCGGCGGTTTTCGAATATCTTTCGCTTGAGGAACAGGAAGCCCTGCTCAAGACGATGGCCCATGAAGACGTCGCGACCCTATTGAACAGCATGGCGCCCGATGACCGCACCATGTTCCTCGAAGAACTGCCCGCTTCGGCGACGCGACAGCTGCTGGCCATGCTCACTCCAGCGGAGCGCTCCATTGCAGCAAAGCTTCTGGGGTATCCGGAAAATTCCATCGGTCGATTGATGACGCCGCACTACGTCAGCGTCCGCGAACATTGGAGGATCTCCGAGGTTCTCGACTATATCCGTACGCATGGCCAGGATAGCGAGACGTTGAATGTCGTTTACGTGGTCGATGAATCCGGCCTGCTGATCGATGACATTCGGATTCGCGAATTCCTGCTGGCCCCTGTCGACAAGCATGTTTCGGATTTGATGGATCGGCGGTTCGTTGGACTTAAAGCCACTGACGATCAAAAAGCGGCCATCGCCATGTTCCGGCAGTATGACCGTACGGCTCTGCCGGTGACCGATTCGGCAGGAATCCTCATCGGTATAGTCACGATCGACGACGTCCTCGACGTCGCCGAAAACGCCGCAACCCGGGAAATCCAGAATATCGGCGGTACCGAAGCTCTGGATGAGCCCTACATGAAGATTTCAATGCCCCGCATGATACGCAAGCGAGCGACATGGCTGACGGCGCTGTTCCTCGGTGAAATGCTGACTGCGACCGCAATGGGAATATTCGAACACGAGATCGAAAAGGTGGTTGCACTCGCGTTGTTCATACCTTTGATTATCTCCAGTGGCGGCAACTCGGGTTCGCAGGCGGCTACACTGGTGGTTCGCGCCCTGGCGCTGGGAGAAGTGAGTCTGGCGGACTGGTGGCGAATCGTGCGACGTGAAATTGTCGCGGGGTCGGCACTGGGTGCCATTCTGGGCGTGATCGGATTCACACGAATTACAATCTGGAATGCGTTGTTTCCCCATGCCTATGGCGAGATATGGCTTTTGCTCGCGATGACGGTGGGACTGGCGCTGGTAGGAATTGTGCTGTGGGGATCGCTGGTCGGATCAATCCTGCCTATGGTGCTGCAGCGTCTGGGCTACGATCCGGCGGTGTCGTCCGCACCATTTGTGGCGACCCTGGTCGACGTGACCGGTTTGATTATTTACTTCTCTGTCGCATTGGTTGTTCTTCGCGGGAAGATGGGGGCAGGTTGAATCCCTTCTGAGCTTTCGGCGAGTGGGACTGCGAAACACTGACAGCTCCGAATCGCTTAGTTCTCCGTGACAAGTCCAGTGCCGGATGCGTGAAATGAAAGATCCTTCTGGTAGAAGTAAAGATTGAGTGGGACCTGGTATTCGATATTCACCTGGAGTTGGGAATCGTTTGCCGTAAAGTTGATGTCCCGGGCTGTCACCGGCAGATTGTTTCTTTCCGCCTTTTGAAGGATGACCTGCGTCAGGACACCCTTCGAATGAATGCCGGAAGTCTGCAGCTGAACGTAGCTATTGAATTCGGATGTACGGTACCAGACCGGGGCAAACCGTATTACCACGAACGCAAGTACAGCCAGAATTGCCAGTTTCACCACTTGCATCACGAGCCTCCTGCTCAGTACCCGGTCGTCCTTGAACCGGTGCAATGGGAGTAATGCAACCCGGAGGCCAATCCCTATCTCGTTCAGAGTCACCAGTTCGGTTCGGAAGTCTCCGGAAGATAGCTCCAGGCTGACAAAATCTGTCACTCCAGGTGACGCTGCGCGTTATAGAAGACTTCGGTCGAAATGGTTTTGCGATTTCTCCTCAGGTCGCCAGTTGACATACACTGCAGCCACGAAATTCGAAGATCTTTGATCGGGAACCATGACGGAGGCGACGATGGTTGCGAATGGTTCAGGCAAACGAGGACCAGATCCCATGCGAAAACGACTTCAGGTTCATGTTTGGATTGCGTGTGCCGTTGCGGCCCTTGCCATACTGGCTGGATTCGCACAGGCCGAAACGATGGTCGAATACAGTGCCGAGGCACGCTTTCAATTGGACCTCCGTGTTCCGGATGCGGCGCTGGCCAGCTATCTACCGCCGGGTTGGTCGCCCAACATTGCCACCACCGGCGCTGCAAAGGATGCCAATCTGAGGGCCGTTTTCATCGATCGCATGACGATCAACGGACCGGATGGAATGCCAATTGGAAAGGGATCGAATCGACTGGTCTACCTGGCTGCACCGGTAAAGGATCCCACCGGCACAAATGTTCAACTCATTATCGGAGGCTTGTCCGAAGATCCCGGCTACGCTCCAGGGCCATTCGGCGTTTATCTTCCAACGACGACACACACCATGCAGCGTTCCACCACAACCGGAAACGGTGCGCCGATGGAAGTGCAGGACTGGGCATTTGCTGCAACGGCCGGCGAACATCTGGAGATGCACATCCGGTTCGAAAAGGGAGTCGGCAATAAATCCAATTCGACGGACACGCGGTTTTACTCCGCAAAGGTTCCGACGTTCTTTCAGATTTCACGTCAGGAACAGGTTCTCGATATTTTGAAGAATGTCACGACCAACCCGCCGGATCGTGTGAAGGAATTTTCTTTCAAGGCCGGTGGAGGTTCTTACGCCAGGCTGTTTGACGGCACCGAAAAACTGCTGAGTTGGGACAACATTGTCTGGATTCATCGGTCCATACTCTTGCCGTAGTTTCTGGGAGAGGTTCAGGTTCCTAAAAGGGCGGATACCAAAAGAATCATATCCGGAAATGCGAGTGGCGAAACCTCATCACCCGGCTGGAGTACGAGAGAGGTTTCATATCCATTGGGATGTCTGTCGCGAAATACCAACAGCGTGTTGGTGTTGAGATCCTCAATCCATACTTCATGGACACCATACTTCGCGTATATCGCCAGCTTCGGGCCGCGGTCGTAGCGGATCGAAGTCTCCGCGACTTCAATTACCAGAAGCGCATCTCGAGTGACCGGTCCCCCGTTAGCATAGAAGTCTTCGCGCGGATTCAGAAGGACGACATCGGGCTGCGGCTTCGTGTTGTCGCTAAGACGCATTGGTCCCTGAATTCGGACGATTGCTTTGCCAGAGAGACGAGGAGCGAGGAGCATGGTCGCGCGATCCGTGCACGCGGTGTGCCGCCATCCGATAGGGCTCATCTCCAGGATTTCTCCTTCGATAAGCTCCACACGGTCATTCTCCGTAAGAATACCGACCTCCGCCATGCGGTCGTATTCTTCCACGCTAAAAAGTTTTCGTACGATTTGTGCTGGCATGTGCGCAAGCATAGCTGAATGTCCACCGCGGTGTCTAACGGCACGCGGTGATCCAAATTCATCTACTTGCAGACTGGGAGTTGCGGGAAGAAACGCGGACGAAATCCATCGAAAACGCGAAAAAAGATCCCGCTACTTTCGCGACTTCCGTCCGAGCCCCGACATTTTTTCCCAGAGAGATTTCTTCGGTTTTGGACCGACGAGCAGTTGCGGCCTGGACGGGCTGGGTCGATACAATTCGATATATGCGCGGCTCACGTGTTGAAACGTTCTTTCGATGCGGTCGCGGTGCCTCATGTCCGCAGAAGTGACCCAGCGGTCCGGATGGAATCGACGTGCAAGCTTCCGATACGCTCTCTTGATTTCGAATTTCTCCGACGCATGGCCGACTCCCAGAACCTTATGCCAATCGCCGGAGACGAACGCCTGTTCAATTTGCGCCATCTCTTCAGTAATCAGAACCGTGGGTCGCTCGAGTGTCGCAGAACCAGACACTGCCAGCCGCATCAGCCGGCGGAGCAGGCCGGAACCGGAGGCGAGATGCTGCTTCACGAAGGTATTGTGAAGATCCTCGTCCAGCCGGAATACGATTCTCCATTCGGCGTAAGGTTCCCACACCCGAAGCAGACACTGATGATCGGCGGCTTCGATTGCTTCAATGAGCAGTGACGCGCCTGGAACATAACGTCCGCCGCCGGGGCGTTCCATTGCCCTGAACTGAAAATCGTCCGGATTCCGAGAGAAGCAGGACAGGAGGACGGCTCCGTCCGCCGCGATCGCCCCGTGGGAAACGGGAATCGATACTTTGCTGTCGGGGTAATCTACGGTGAGGCATCCTGTGTCTTTCGAAACCAGTCGATGGCGAACTTCCCGCGCCAGCTCGAGCACCGTGGGCATACCGCTGAATCGGCATTTTCGATGGAATACATTAGCAACAATTGCCATGTGGAGAGGACCACACTTGTCCTCTTTGCAGTTCAATATCATCGACATGCGAAATGACACCATGCCCGAAACCGCGGAACTATTTGCTCCTGAAAACCTGATTGCGCAATCGCCCGTGGGAAGTCACGCCAGGGATTTTGTCCAGTGGTGCTTCAGTCCTGGCGATGGCTTTCGAAATAGCCCGGACAATACGAACTTCCAAACGTGGTTGAAGAAAGTCAAACTGAAGATCTCGAAGGCGGAAGAAGCCGAAATCCTTATCGAAGCACGCCGATTGTTCAATACGAAGGTCGAGCAGCATGTCCGCCGGGCGAGAGCTGCGTCCACCGCATCCGCTGGCACTCCGGAGTAGTGTGAAGAACGCTCGATCGCGGATCGAGGAACTCCGATCGATAATCCGCGATCACGAGAACCGGTATTACGTTCTGGACAGCCCGACAATCTCCGATTTCGAATTCGACCAGCTCATGCGGGAGCTCCAGCAGTTGGAAAAGGAGCATCCCGACCTCATCACTGCGGATTCTCCGACACAGCGTGTCGGAGGTATCGCTGCTTCCGATTTCCCGACACACCAGTTCTCACGGCCCATGATGAGCCTCGATAACGCCTACTCCCCCGAAGAATTGATGGACTGGCATGCGCGGGTTCTTCAGCTTTCAAAGCGGGATTCCGTGGACTATATGGCCGAACTGAAAATCGATGGCCTAAGCATCGCACTGATCTACGAGAAGGGAATTCTTTCGAAGGCGGTCACCCGGGGCGATGGACGAACCGGCGAAGTTGTCACCGGAAATGTGCGAACCATTCGCTCCGTCCCGCTTCATTTGAAAGAACCTCAATCGATTGAGATCCGCGGTGAAGTCTTTCTCACCCTGAGGGCCTTCCGGCAGATCAACGATGAGCGTGAACAGGCCGGCGAAGCCCGCTTCGCAAATCCCAGGAATGCGGCTGCCGGATCTCTTCGAATGCTCGACCCCACGGTTGTTGCAAAACGTTCCCTGGATTTCTTCGGTTACTCCCTGATTCCTTCGGAAGAAACACAGCTAAAAAACCTGGAGTGGATTCAAAAGCTGGGCCTGAAAGTGAATCCCAATAAGAAGCTTTGTCATTCGATTGAGGACGTCGCGCGATTCTGTTCCGACTGGGAAGAACGCCGGGACACGCTGGACTATGAGATCGACGGAGTTGTCGTGAAAGTCAATTCGGTGGCGACACAGGAGGCTCTGGGCTCCACCGCGAAATCTCCGCGTTGGGCCATTGCCGTGAAATTCAAGGCGCGGCAGGCAACAACGAAACTCGAGGATATTCGGATACAGGTCGGCCGTACCGGAGCGCTCACTCCAGTAGCCGTTCTCGAACCGGTTCAGCTGGGAGGTACGACGATCCGCAATGCGACGCTGCATAACGAAGATGAAATCGAACGTCTGGGAGTTCAAATTAACGACCGCGTCCTTCTCGAGCGCGGAGGCGATGTCATACCAAAGATCGTGAGCGTCGCGGAGCAGGGACAGGATCGCCGGCAGTTTGCAATGCCGACACGATGTCCCGTGTGCGGCGGAGAAGTTTATCGCGTCGAAGGCGAGGCGGTACGACGGTGCATGAATCAGAGTTGTCCTGCAAAGTTGAGAGAATCGCTGTTGCACTGGGCAAGCCGAAAGTCGATGAACATCGACGGTTTGGGAGAGAAGCTTGTGGATCAGCTGATTTCGAAGGAACTCGTCCACGACGTTTCGGACCTCTATCGCCTGACCACGGACAATCTTTCCTTTCTGGACCGTATGGGAGAGAAATCCGCACGGAATCTCGTTGCGGAAATCGAGGAAAGCCGAAAGCTGGATTTCAGCCGACTCCTGTTTGGCATTGGCATCCGTCACGTCGGCGAGCGGACGGCCCAGTTGCTCGCCGAACATTTTGGGTCGATGGCGCGTCTTGCGGAAGCAACCCCCGAAGAACTCGAACAGGTGAATGAAGTCGGACCAAAACTGGCCGAGTCGATTCATCATTTTTTCCATGAGAAACACAATCGGGCTCTCATTAAAAGGCTGGAAGACCTGGGATTGAAGATGAAGTCCGATGTCCAGATCGATCGGCCCAGGCAGGTACTCGCCGGCAAAACGTTCGTTGTCACCGGGACCCTGGACGGCTTGAGCCGCGACGAGGCCGAGGCCCTGATTTCAAAACTTGGTGGACGGGTGACCAAATCGGTCAGCAAGAAAACAGACTACGTTTTGGCAGGACGTGACCCGGGGTCCAAGTTGGATAAAGCGAGGGAACTGGGGATCGCAGTCATTGATGAGGCGGCCCTGCGCGCGATGCTATAATCCCGGGAGTTATGAAATATCTGAGATTTCTGTTGGTGATTCTTTTCCTGCCACTGATTCTGGCTGGCTCTCTTTCTGTGGCGGCGACGCAACAGATCGAAATCAACGTCGAACGCGTCAATATTCTGTTTTCCGTGAAAGACAGCAAAGGCAGGCTCATTACCAACCTCAAGCAGTCGGACTTCAAGCTTTTTGAGGATGACAAGCCTCAAACCATCGAACGGGTCAATATCGATACAGACCTGCCTTTGAATATCGCGATGCTGATTGATCGCAGCGGCACCGTTCAGAATCAGCTCAAGCTGGAAAAAGACGCCGCCATTGAATTCCTGAACAAGACGCTGAAACACGGCAAGGACAAGGCCGTGGTGATTGGTTTCGATACCGCAGTCGATGACCTGACGAAGGGATTCACCGACGATATCGAAAAATTATCGGAACCAATCCGCAAGATTCTTGCAGGAGGAAGCACTTCCGTTTTCGATGCCGTGTATATTGCGGCCAATCAGTATCTGGCCAAGCAGCCATCCCGCCGCCTTATCGTCCTGATCAGCGATGGCGATGACAATAACAGCCGCAAGACTCTCGAGGATGCAATGCTGACTTCGCAGAAGAGTGAAGTAGCCATCTATGCCATCAGCACGAATCTCAGCGTGGGGTCCAGCGGAGCCGATCGAGCCCGTGGCGACAAAACATTGCGGAAGCTGTCCGAGGAAACCGGCGGTCGTGCTTTCTTTCCGAAGAAGCTGGAGGATCTTGAAACCGGATTTCAAAGCATCGGAGAAGAAGTACGTTCTCAGTACTCGCTCATCTACTCACCAACCAACAAGACTCGAGATGGGCTGTTCCGTACCTATCGCATCGTCCCCAACAACAAAGCGTACAAAATCACGATGCGGAAGGGCTACTACGCGCCGGGTCCCTCAAAACCCTAAAGAACTTTCAGTTTTCTGGCCTCCACACCGGCTTCCTTGAAGAGCTTGAAAGCGCTGTCGTTCAGAGGGTAATCCGCATTAAAGATCACTTCACGTATGCCGGAGTTGATGATCATTTTGGCGCACATCAGGCACGGCGCAAACGTGGAGTAGATCACGCCGTCTTTCAGGGAAACTCCGTGATAGGAGGCCTGGACGATCGCATTTTCCTCGCCGTGAGAACATAGACATTGATCCAGATTGGTTCCGGAAATCGCCATGCCGTTACAGCGCGGGCATCCACCTTCGTTGCAATTGCGAGTCCCGCGCGGAGTGCCGTTGTACCCGGTCGATACCACCCGCTTGTCGCGGACAATGATCGCTGCAACCTTTCGCTTGATGCAATTGGATCGGGACGAAACCACCTTGGCGATGTCCATGAAGTAATGATCCCAGTCGGGTCGCGGGACTTCGCACAGCAGACGTCCGACAAGATCATCAATCTTGGGCAGGAGTTGCTCCAGCGAACCGTTGTTTTCAATCTGATGGTCGGCCATCTGTTCGACAGCCACCAGGTTCTGTGATGCCACGTCGCCGCTTGCTTCCAGCTTTTCGAGTTCCTGAAATCTTTCAAACGTCAGTGGATCGCCTTCCCGGGACCGTTTCAGATTTCGTTCAAACCGGACGTCGATGGGCGCCTCAATGCGGATCAGCTTGAAGTGTTTTGCATTTCGAAAGGATTCGACTTCCTTGGGGTTGCGGATGGAATCCAGAACGTAGTTCTTGTCATCGTCCAGCTTCGCAATGATGCGTTCGGCCAGAACGGCTGGACCGAAACGATGGCGTAATTCATTCCCCACCTGAATGAGCAATTCGCGCGACTCGGTCTGGCCTCGGGAACGAACTTCATCGCGTATCGCATCCGACAGTGAATAGAAATAAAAGCCTTTGGTTTTGAGATAATCCGCGACCACGCCTTTACCAGCTGCGTTTCTGCCTGTTAGTCCTATGAGCATTGTCGGGGCTTACGATACTATGATTTTCTTTCACTTGAAAGGCACGCATGCTCGCAAAGACAAAAATCGCCGTAATCGGCGCGGGAAAACTTGGTGAAGCCATCATTGGCGGGATGATTGATGCCGGTGTTGTCAAGAAGCAGCAATTCATCGCCACTGCCGCTCATCGTGAACGTGTCGCTGCGCTGCAGAAGAAGTTTGGGATCGAAACAACGCTTTCCAACGGCGAGGCCGTTCGTAAATCTCAGATTGTCCTGTTGTGCGTCAAACCACAGGTTGTCGGAGACGTCCTTCGGCAGATCGCAGACGACTTGACGCCACAGCACCTGTTGATATCGGTTGCGGCCAGTGTCACGACGAAGTACATGGAAGGCATTCTGGCCAAGCCCGTCCCGGTGATTCGCACGATGCCAAATACCCCTTGCCTGATCAAGGAGGGGATGACGGCGATTTCCCCGGGAAAACATGCCACGGCCCACCACGTTCAGCAGGCCAGGAAAATGTTCGATGCGATCGGACGCTCGCGGATCGTTGACGAAAAGCACATGGACGCCGTAACTGGACTGAGCGCGAGCGGTCCGGCCTTTGTGTACATCATCATCGAGTCGTTTATCGAAGCAGGAGTGAAGGTCGGACTACCGCGCGACGTTGCCACACTGCTTGCAGCACAAATGGTGCATGGCGCAGCCAGCATGGTGCTGGAATCGGGCGAGCACCCTGCGAAATTGAAGGACGTCGTCACGACACCGGCGGGATGTACCATTGACGGCATTCTCGAACTTGAAGACGGCGGACTCCGAACAACGCTGATCAAGGCGGTTGTAAAGGCTACCGAGCGCGCCCGCGAACTGGTAAATGGCTGATGCGCGTCGTCATGATCGGAGGGGAAGCCGCCCCGTATGCCAAGGTTGGCGGCCTTGCAGACGTGATGGGCGCGCTCCCGCCTCAGTTGGAAAAACTGGGAGTTGCGGTCAGCATCCTTATTCCCCGCTATCGCAGCATCGAACTCGAGCGTTACGGGTTTCATCCGTATCCTGTTTCGGGAGATTTGAATTTCGATGTCCAGACTACCGTGCTTCCCCACTCGTCCGTTCGCGTGTTTCTGATCGGTATCGATTACTACTTCGATAGGGACGGAATCTACGTCGACTCCGCGACCGGGCGGGATTATCCCGACCAGGCAGATCGCTGGATTGCCTTCCAAAGGGCAGCCCTGGAATTTGTCCGAGTCGCGTTATCACCCGTCGACATCCTGCATTGTCACGACCACCAGGCCGCACTGATCCCCGGCTATTTGCGGAAGCTCTATTCGGGCGATCCGGGATTGTCGCGAACCCGAACTGTCCTGACGATTCACAATATGGGTTACCAAGGCATATTTCCGCCTGCGGCGATGGCAAGGTCAGGCTTCAATTTGTCGGAGTTCGTTCCAGGCAGCCCATTCGAATATTTCGGACAACTGAATTTCCTGAAAGTGGGCATCTCCTTTGCGGATCTCGTTACCACCGTCAGTCCAAAGTATGCAAAGGAGATCGAGGAAAGCAGAGAACTTTCATTTGGACTAAACGGTGTTCTGAACGATCGCGGCGACCGGGTGCTTGGAATTCTCAACGGGATCGACTACGACATTTGGAATCCGCTGGCGGACCGTCTGATTCCGGCGCGCTTCAGCGGCAGCTCGGACGAAGCCCTGGAAGGCAAGACCATCGATAAACGAGCGCTTCTGCAGGCCTTTGGTCTGGACGATTCGCGATTGGATAAGCCTCTATTATCGATGCTTACCCGAATCGATGTGCAAAAGGGAATGGACCTTGTAATTGGAGTGCTGGATGAGCTTCTTGACCGTGACATGAGTTTCGTACTTCTCGGAACTGGGAATCGCCAAAGCGAAGATGACCTTAAGGAAATCGCGACGCGTCATGGGGGACGCATGGGCCTGAGGCTGGCTTACGACGAATCGCTGGCGCACCTCATTTTTGCCGGCGCAGATATGTTTCTGATGCCGTCGAAGTATGAACCGTGTGGCCTGACGCAGCTGTACAGCATGTGTTACGGGACCGTTCCCGTTGTTCGTGCGACCGGTGGATTAGCGGATACCGTCCAGGACTTCGATCCCATTTCCGGAAGTGGAACTGGATTCTGCTTCGATGCATACGAAGCAGGCGCATTTAGAGACGCGATCGTCCGGGCCGTAGAAGTCTGGAACCATAAAAAGATCTGGAGAACGCTCATGAAGAATGGCATGGCCGCCGATTTCAGTTGGACTCGTTCGGCGCACCAGTATCTCGACGCCTATCAAAAATTAGCGGGCACTCTCTGAATTTCATATCGGCACTTCCGAATTTAATATTTTTACGTTCCTTTCACTTTCTAAGTCATTGATCTTAAAGCGTCGGTGACAATGGTGCTCCGCATGCAGTTAAGGAAAGCGACGTTGTTTCCGGGGCCAGCATGGTCGCGCTTCTCACGGGGGTGAGGGTGAACAGATTGGGGGCGGCCCCGGAGACGGACGTTACAGAAAAATGCCGGCGCACTCGGGGGGGAGCGTCGGCATTTTTTCGTGATACTGCAAGCCGCCAATCTTTAAGTCAGACATCTGACTGAAGTGCTTCTGCGAGAGATTGGCTGTCGCAATACCCTTCTCGATTTGCTAAACTGTCATTTATTTTTTGCGACACAAGTCATTCCCGTCCTACTAGTTTCCGAAGGAGGCAGCATGAGTACGACCCTTAATGGGGCAGTTCCGTCCACAGGGGTTTTGGACAACACTAAGGAAAGCAAGCCACCCTACCCGGGCATTCCGACGACAGCGGATGGAGCAGCCATGGTCGTCTGGGTGGATACCCACATCACACAGGGTGCCTGCGCATACCCAATCACGTCCTCTACGACCATGGGGGGCGGCTATCAGGTCGAAGTCGCAAACGGCAAAAAGAACCTTTGGGGCGAAGATCTTGCGTTTATCGAGCCCGAATCCGAACACAGTGCCGCCAGTACGTGTGAAGGCTTTGCGGTAGCCGGAGGCCGGGTCACGAACTTTACTTCCGGACAGGGCCTGGTCCTGATGAAGGAAGTTTTGTTTACCATTTCGGGGAAGCGTCTTCCCGTCGTGTTTCATATCGGGGCGCGAGCCCTGACCTCACAGGGACTGAATGTCCACACTGGTCATGACGACATCTATGCCGTTGCCGATTGCGGCTGGGGAGTGCTGTTTGCCAGAAACGCCCAGGAAGCCGGCGACCTCGCTCTGATCGCCCGTCGTGCCGCTGAGGATACCGAAACTCCTTTCCTCAATGTCCAGGATGGCTTCTTAACGACGCACACCATTGAAAATGTCCGCTTGATGGAACCCGAGATGATGAAGATGTTTGTGGGCAGTCCCGCGGAGAAACTCCGAAATCTCATGGACCCTCGTGTTCCGCTGATGTCGGGTGTCGTTCAAAATCAGGACAGCTACATGAAGGGAAAGATCGCGCAGCGTAAGTATTACGATCGGGTCCTTCCCACCCTGAAGTCTGTCATGGACGAGTTCGGGCGCCTGACCGGGCGTGCTTATGACCTGGTCACTTCGTATCGTCTGGAAGATGCGGAGTACGCCATCGTCGGCGCTGGTTCTCTGATGGAGACGGCAGAAGCCGCCGTGGATTACATTCGCGAGCACACGGGCGTGAAAGTCGGATTGCTGAATATCGTCAGCTACCGTCCGTTCCCGTCGATTGAAATTGTCGAGGCGCTCCGCCACGTGCGCGGCATCACGGTAATCGAACGGCTCGACATTCCGTTGATGCAGTCCAATCCGTTTTTGAGTGAGATCAAAGCGGCCTTCGCCGACGCGATGGCCGGCACTCCGGGCTATCCCGAACTGAAGCAGATGCCGAAGTTTTATGGCTGCTCCGCAGGTCTCGGAAGCCGCGACATCCGCGCGGGGGATTTCATATCTGTAACCGAAAACATGACCAGCCAGTCGCCCCGATATAATTTCACGCTGGGAATCAAGCATGAGTCGGCGCTTCCCGTACCGTTTGATCCTGACGTTCGTTCGCCAGGGTCCTTTTCGATGCGGGGCCATTCGGTGGGTGGGTACGGCTCGGTAACGACGAACAAGATTATTGCGACGATAGCCGGCGAAGTATTTGGAATGGACGTTCAGGCCTATCCAAAATACGGATCTGAAAAGAAAGGCCTTCCCACAACTTACTACCTCACCATTGCCAAAGATCACATTCGAGTTCATTCCGAACTCGAACACGTCGAATTCATTCCGCTTAATGACGTGAACGCGTTCAATCTGGAAAATCCGCTCGCAGGGCTGACCCAGAACGGAATGGTGTTTGTCCAGAGCCAGAGAACGGACCCGGCGGAAGTTTGGGCCGCTGTTCCTGCCTGGGCTCGCAAGGAAATGTTAGCCAAAAATGCACGTTTGCTGGCGCTGGATACGGTGAAGATTGCCCGTGAAGTGTCTTCGCTTGCAGATTTGCAACAACGCATGCAGGGAATCGTTCTGCTCGGCGTATTTCTGAAAGTGACGCCGTTTCAAAGAGAACACGCCATCAGCGAGGAAGTCCTGTTTAAGGGCGTGGAGAAGTCCCTCAGAAAGTACTTCGGAAAGCGCGGAGAACAGGTCGTTCAGGACAACCTGAAGGCCGTCCATCGCGGCTTCTTTGAAGTATTTGAGATTCCGCGGGAAGTCATGATGGCCACCGCGAACAGCGGAAAACAGAATTAACGGAAGGGTTACAACAACTGTGGAAAAAACCGAAGTTACACTCGAACAGTTACAAAATGATATCCGCCTCAATGTGGTGGATATTGCCGATTTCAATGAGCGTGTCGTCGGCAGCTACAATGCGGGTACTGCAGAAAAGGGACTCGAGGCCGACGACCAGGTCGCGCGCAGTGTTATTCCCGGCGGCACCGGGGCGCTGCGCGATTTCAGTTACATCTCCACCGACATTCCATTGTTTGTGACTGAGAACTGCGTCGGCTGCATGGAATGCGTGACGCAGTGTCCGGACACTGCGATTCTCGGCAAGGTCGTGGAACCTTCCGTTCTCGATCAGCAACTCAGCCAGATCGGCGATGAAGCCGAGCGAAAGCTGATGGCCGACCAGTGGGGAGTGACGACCAAGTATTTCACCGTGCTTGAAAAGAAGGGTACCGGCGGCGGCAAGTTCGGGATTTTCATCGATCCGACGAAATGCAAGGGCTGCGCCGAATGCGTCGATGCCTGCGGAGACCACGATGCGCTGAAGATGATCCGAAAAGACGACGAGAATATGAGCTTCTACAAGCGCGCGTTCGATTTCTACACGAAGACTCCCGAGACTCCCGGAAAGTTCATCAATGAAAAAGCCCTCGCGGACATGATGCTCGCCGAGCGCGCGTTGTTGTACGTCGGCGGCGCCGGTTCGTGCATGGGTTGCGGCGAAGCCACCGCATTGAGAATGATGCTGGCTGCAACCGGATTCGTTTACGGTAAAGAGAACATCGGCATGGTTGCAGCAACGGGATGCAACACCGTGTACACATCGACGTATCCTTACAACCCCTACATCATTCCCTGGACCAACTCTTTGTTTGAAAATGCTCCTGCAGATGCAATGGGTGTCCGGGCACGCTGGGATCAGCTGGGCTGGCAGAATAAGCGTCTCTGGGTCGTCGGTGGTGACGGCGCGATGCTCGATATCGGCTTCCAGTCGTTGTCGCGAATGTTTGCCACCGGAATGGACATCAAGGTCCTGGTTCTGGATACTCAGGTCTATTCCAACACCGGTGGTCAGACTTCGACCGGTTCGTTCAAGGGCCAGGATGCGAAGATGAGTTTCCACGGCAAGGTCATCCAGGGGAAGAAGGAAAACAGGAAGGAAATTGCGAATATCGCCTTGATGCACAAGGACGTTTATGTCGCCCAGACCACTTGTGCGCACATGAACCACTTCTACAAAGCGATCATGGAAGCCAATGAGTATCCCGGGCCGGCAATCATCAACGTTTACACAACCTGCCAGCCGGAACACGGGGTCGCGGACAATATGGCCGAACATCAGGCCAAACTTGCCGCCGATTCGCGAAGCTTTCCGTTGTTCATTTACGATCCCCGCAAAGGCGCTCGCATCAAGGAACGGATGAGTCTTGCAGGCAACCCCAGCATGAAGGAAGACTGGTACGTCAACCCCAAGACCGGAGAAGCCGTGGATTTCGTCGCGTTCGCACGCAGCGAAGGGCGATTTGCAAAGCACTTCGACAAGGACGGCAATCCTTCCGCTATCCTTCTTTCGGCACAACAGGATCGGCTCGAAAACTGGAGAATGCTTCAGGAACTTGCGGGCATCAAGTAACGAACTTTCGATTTCGAAAAACAAGAGCGGGCCGAAAGGCCCGCTCTTTTCAGTTATGGTGAAAAGACCCCGTAACGGCGTAGGCAGTATCGTCTGATCTCATGCGGACCCCGCAGCATTTCTATTTCAGATTTGGCATAGCGCTGTTCTTTGTCGGTATCGCGCTGGGCCTGTCGCTTCTCTCTCATGAATCCATACCGGAGTCTTTCCTGTTCTTCTTTCTTGCCGCCGTCATGCTGGCGGGCTGGTTCGGCCGAACTGGTGCAGGATTGTTTGCCGTAATGGTTTCGATGATTACGGTGGGGTATTACTTCATCCCTCCGTACCGTGCCTTTGCGGTGGAACTGGATGAACTTCCATACTTGTTTTCGTTCCTGTCGAGCGCACTGGTGACCAGCTGGCTTGGCTCGGCACGAAGAAATGCCGAAGAAAAGCAGAGAGCACATCTGGACGAACTTTTCGAGCAGTCTCCCGAGGCAATCATGCTGATCGACCGGCAGGATCGTGTGCTGAGAATCAACAAGGAGTTCACCAGCATTTTTGGATTCACGTTCCAGGAGATCGTCCACCTCCGGAGCATCGACCTGATTACTCCCGCCTCTTTGAGGCCCGAGGCCGCGGAAGTTCATAAGCGGGTGTCGGATGGTCAGCCAGTGAATATGGAGACGATTCGAATGCGAAAGGACGGTTCCTACATGGACGTGTCGGAAGTGTCGTTTCCGGTTGTCGCGGATGGAAAGTGCATCGCCTGCTACGTCATCTTCCGCGACATCACGCAAAGCAAACGGGCGCTCGACGAACTTCACATTGCACAGGCGGAACTGGCCCATCTATCGCGTATTACGACGATGGGGGAACTGGCATCTTCGATTGCTCACGAAATCAATCAGCCGATCGGTGCGATTGTCACCAATGGCAATGCGGCCGTCCGATGGCTTGGACAAACTCCTGCGAACGTGGAGGGAGCTCACGAGGCACTCGATTGCATTATTCGCGATGCGAATCGAGCTGCGGATGTGATTGGAAGAATCCGGGCGTTGCTGAAAAAGAATACGATGCCGATGTCGAACCTGGACATCAATGAAGTGATCCGTGAAGTTCTGGTACTCACCAGCTATGAAACGTCCCGGCGAGGAGTATCGGTGACCACGGAACTGGAAGAAGGGCTGCCGCAGGTATTGGGAGATCGTGTTCAGCTGCAGCAGGTGATTCTGAACCTCATGATGAATGGCCTCGAAGCGATGAGCACGACAACGGATCGCCCGCGTCAGCTGCGCATCCGATCGACCAGAGCTGCGGACAGTATCCAGGTTCAGGTACGAGATTCCGGCCGTGGCTGGGACATGCAGTATTTCCCTTCCGTCTTTGATCCTTTTTTTACGACCAAGACCGATGGTATTGGAATGGGGCTTACCATCAGCCGCTCTATTATCGAATCACACGGAGGCCGTTTATGGGCCGAGCAGGATATTTCGAATGGAGCCGTTCTGAACTTCACTCTTCCAAAAACATGAAGGCATTTCCAAGTTGCGTATTTGTCGTCGACGATGACCAGTCCATGCGGGATGCACTTAGGAATCTGTTGCGGTCCGTCGGGCTTGAATCTCGGCTGTTTGACTCCGCTCGGGAGTTTCTTGAACACATGAACAGCAGCACGGCAGGTTTGCCCGATGTTCCCAGTTGTCTGATCCTTGATGTACGGTTGCCCGGCCTTTCTGGATTGGATCTTCAGCACGAGTTGGCGTCGGCGGATATCCATATACCCATCATTTTCATTACAGCGCATGGAGATATTCCCATGTCCGTGCGCGCGATGAAGGCGGGCGCGGTGGAATTTCTTACCAAGCCCTTCCGTGATCAGGATTTGCTCGATGCCATTCATGTCTCGCTGACCCAGGATTACAGCCGCCGGCAAAAGCAGGCACGTCTTGCCGAGCTCCGCCGCCGTCTCGGGACGCTTACGGCCCGCGAAAGAGAATTGTTTCCGCTGATCGTCTCCGGTCGCATCAACAAAGAAATCGCTTTGGAGATTGGCACGAGCGAGGTGACCGTCAAAGTGCACCGCGGAAACCTGATGCGGAAGATGCAGGCCGTATCTTTTGCGGACCTTCTTCGAATCGCCGCCGATCTCGACATACCCTATACCAAGGTTTAGTTTTTCTTCTTTCAAGCCAATATCGCACCCGCCGGTGGAGATGCTACGTTCTAGCTCAACCTGGTTCATTTCTGTAGGTACAACGCCGTACCCATTTCCCGACGAAGACGTCATTACTAGACCCGGAGACCAGTTCGGCTCGGGTCTTTAACCTTTCTAACAAGGAGGAGTTATGTCGTCATCGAGGACCCGATCGAGGGTTCGTTTGTGGGCCTTGGCGCTAGTGCTATTGGCCGTGTATCCATCCGTCATCTGGGCACAGAATCCCGCTCCCGCGGTGTCCCCGGACCTGTCCGCACAGGTCGCGGAGCTGACAACCAAACTCGCAAACACCAAAGTGGCCATGGACACCGTGTGGGTTTTGATCACCGGGTTTCTCGTCTTCTGGATGAACGCGGGGTTTGCGCTTGTGGAATCGGGAATGTGTCGGGTAAAGAATGCCGTCAATATTCTCTCGAAAAACTTCATCGTGTTTGCTCTATCGTCGCTTGCCTTCTTCCTGGTTGGATGGGGCGTGATGTTCGGCGATGGTAACGGTTTTATGGGTTTGAAGGGACTATGGATGATCGGTGGCGCCGACAACAGTCCTGCTACCGGTTCGGACTACATGGGGGTGTACACCTCCATCAACTGGACGGGGGTTCCGCTCTACGCGAAATTCTTCTTCCAGCTCGTGTTTGCAGGCACTGCGGCCACCATCGTATCCGGTTGTGTTGCGGAACGTGTGAAGTACCTCAGCTTCATTTTCTTCTCTCTCCTGCTGGTTGGTATCGCTTATCCGATCACGGGTCATTGGATCTGGGGAGGCGGATGGCTCGCGCAGAAAGGATTTTTCGACTTCGCCGGTTCGACGGTTGTCCATACGGTCGGTGGAGTGGCCGGTCTCGCGGGAATCATCCTCCTTGGGCCGCGTATCGGAAAGTACAAGGCCGATGGAAGCGCGCACGCGATTCCAGGTCACAACATGACCTCAGCCACACTGGGATGCCTGATTCTCTGGCTGGGCTGGTTCGGGTTTAATCCCGGTTCCACGATGGCTGCGGACCCCGGCGCCATTTCCCACATTCTCAATACGACCAATCTTGCAGGTGCGATCGGTCTGTTGACGGCCACGGCAACCGCATGGATAGTTCTGGGCAAACCCGATCTGGGCATGACGATCAACGGATGCCTGGCTGGCCTGGTTGCAATCACCGCAGGCTGCGCATTCGTCAGCGTGAACAGCTCTCTCATCATTGGCGGCGCTGCCGGAATTCTCGTGGTCTTTGCAGTTCTTTTCTTTGACAGGTTGAAACTCGACGATCCGGTTGGCGCACTTGCAGTTCACCTTGCGAACGGTATCTTTGGAACGCTCTGCGTCGGTCTCTTCGCCCAGGACAAGATTACCGGCGTCGCAACGGGTAATGGACTTTTCTTCGGCGGCGGATTCAAGCTTCTTTCGATTCAGGCCATGGGGTCCGTCAGCGTCATTGTTTTTACGCTGGTCCTTTCGCTGGTCTTCTGGGGAGCCATCAAGGCTGTCATGGGATTGCGGGTCGCCCGGGAAGAAGAAATCGAAGGACTGGATATCGGCGAGCACGGAATGGAGGCGTACGCCGGTTTCCAACTGACCACGACGGACTACGTCACGATGACGCAGGCGGCAGTGTCACAACCAGCCGGGGTCTTTGCAAAGGCACCTCAGCGATCCTGACCGGAGTCATCTCAGCGGGTGGACCATCCTGTGGTTCACCCGCATTTTCACAGGGGCTCGAAGATGAAAATACTTTCCAGGAATCATCCAAACATTCTCGTTGTCGAAAACGATACCGTGACGCGGCAGCAGCTGCGGTTCATGCTGTCGGCCAGGGAATATCGTCTCCAGGAAACAACGACTGCGGCGGGAGCCCTGGCGCAATTGGAGGCTTTGCCTCCCGACGTCGTGATACTGGGCCTGCAACTCCCGGACATGAGTGGCATCGATCTGATTCGACAGTTGCGTCTCAAGGAACAGGGACAACCCATCGTTGCACTCTCCTTCGAGACGAACGAAACGCACAAGCTCAACGCGTTCGATGCCGGCGCGGATGACTTTCTCACCAAACCCTTCGTCCCTGGAGAACTTCTCGCTCGATTGAAAGTGGCTCTTCGCCGCGCTCTGCCTGCTGCGGTCGTCGTGAAAGACCAGGTATTTCGATCGAATGATATCGAAGTGGATTTCAACCTGCGCCAGGTTCGTGTTGCCGGAAGGAACATTCACCTGACCCCCACCGAATACAACCTGCTGCGGCTCCTGATTCGACACGCAAATCGCGTTCTCTCGCATCACTGCCTGTTAAGAGAAATCTGGGGAAACAACAAGAAGTGCGATACGCAGTATCTTCGCGTCTATGTCGGGCAGTTGCGGAGGAAGCTTGAATACGATCCGGCACGACCGCGTTTTCTCCATAATGAACCTGGCATTGGTTACCGGTTTCAAACGGGATAGGCTGACTATTCATCGGGCCACGACATCGTTAAATCACAGCAGGGAACTCGATTGGAGCGATGCGTGGCGATACTCCACACAAACGGCCTGGTTGCCATCGGACGTCGCGGCGCCGAGTGTCGACGCGAGACCCTGGAAAGTGCTGATTCGCTTTTCAGTCGTCGTGGGCTGCGCTACAGTACGGCGCAATGAAGCCTTTCCTGATCGCAGTCCTTACCATGGCACTTTCGCTATCACCGCTGCGGATGGCGCAGGGAGGCCGCGGAAAGATTTCAGGTATTGTCATTCAAGCAGGAACTGCCCGTCCGATCGATGGCGTTCAGATTTCCCTCTTTCCGGTCTTGCCAGCGCCGGGACAGCCGCAGAATCCGATCGGCGCCTTCACAGATCAATTCGGCAGGTTTGCCGTCGAGGATCTTCCAGCAGGCCGTTATCGAATTCAGTGGAATCGACCGGGTTACTTCACGCCACCCGTTGGTGCGCCCGTTCCGGATCCATCGATCATCCAGAGTCTCAAAGCTCAACTCGGTATCGGTGAACTGTACATCGCATCTCCGCCCTCAGCCACCAGTGTCACCGTCGAACTCGGTACCCAGGAGAATCTGGCCGGATTTGTCTTTGCGCTGATTCCCGGTGGTGTGATCAGCGGGCGCGTGCTCGATTCCGCGGGCAATCCACTGGTAAGCGCATCCCTGACGGCGCTGACGGTGAGCTACGAAGACGGCGCCAGGGTCCTCCGGCCTGGAACCTCCACCACTTCCGACGATCGTGGAAGTTTTCGACTGTTTGGACTGAGGCCAGGGGAATACTACGTGCGTGTCGAGCAGGGGCCATCTGCAACCGCATCCCGGGAAATCGCGCGAGCTTACTATCCAGGAGTGCTCGGACTAAACGATGCTGCTCCCATTGTTGTGAACGAAAGTGGCGAGTCGCCCGGCGCAAATTTCAGCGTTCCGAATGGCGGAACCGCGAAAGTCTCCGGAACTGTGAACGGACCCGGGAATCTGACGCGGAGTAATATTCAGTTCTCTCTTTTGCCCGTCGGTATGGATTATTTGGAGGATCCGACCACTATCCGGATATCGAATTCCGCAAACGCAGAAAATCGCGCCGTGGGTGAATTCGAATTTCGAAGAATTCCTCCCGGCCAGTACACCCTGGGAGCATACCTTTTCGATAATGTGCAACAGCGAGCCTGGTCTGGCAGCGTGATATTGAATATTGGCTCCGCGGACTATCGGAATGTGTCGCTCGACCTGCACGCCGCCACAGATTTAAAGGGGCGCCTGGTGCTGGAGGACGGTTCGCCGGTCTGGCAATCGATCATGCTGCGTCCGCGAGGAGCCCAGGCAACTTTGAGCCGGACTCCGCTATCCATGACTAACCGGATCGATACGAACGCGGACGGAACTTTCATCATTTCGCAAGTGATCGATGCGCGTTATTCGATGACACAGAATGCGACCGACAGCTGCATCGTCGATATACATCAAGGCGGCAAGAGCGTTTATGACGATGGATTCACCGGTGGCATGGATGCTGAACCCATCGAAGTGATACTCAGCAAACAGTGCGGCACGGTGCAGGTTCAGATTCTGGATGACCGGAAACAAGCGGTACCTAATGCATTCGTTTCGCTCGTTCCCGCAACGGAACACCGGCACAATCCGTTGTTGTATCGGCGCTCCATTTTCGACGTTGCCGGATCAAAATATCCACCCATCAACCTGATTCCACCAGGCGAGTACAAACTGTTCGCGTGGGACAATATCCCTCCAAACGCCGAACTGAACGATGCATTTCTGGCGCGATTTGAAGATCGCGGAGTGCCTGTTGTGGTTCGCCGTGGAGAGTCCATTACGGTACAGCTGCCTCTGATCACAACGAAGAACTGACTATTTTTCAGAGACACGATCGACAGATGCAGGGGCCATCCGAATGGAGTCGACTCCGTGTATCGCTGAATCGTCCTTCTTGAGAGAAATCGGATGACTCCGCTCCAAACCAGCAGTGGGATGCGAAGATAGGTAACACGCCTCCGGAATCGATGAGACGAAACTCCGGACACTGTACCCGCGCGAATCGGGTCGCCAAAATGGCCAGCGGGAGATTGGCGGTATGCAGCGTCGTGGAAAACAGCATGGCAATGCGCCAGAGCAGGGCTTCGCAAAGTGTTTCCATCATCGACACGAACCAGAAATTCAGATAGCAAGGGTTCCCCTCATCCAACGGTTTTGAGTTCATCTCAGTTGCAGGTACAATTTCGCTCACCATGAAAACCAAAGTCGTCCTGCTTCTCCTGGTAATTCTGGTTCTCACTGCCACCGCCGCACAGCCCCCGGAAGATCGCGGTGCCATGGGACTCGCGCAGGCTTTGAATCGACTGGACGTTGTCGCCAGCGTGCTTCACACCGGTGCCCACCCGGACGATGAGAACAGCGCTTTGCTTTCCTGGTTATCTCGAGGGCAGGGAGCGCGCACCGCCTACCTCTCGATTACGCGCGGAGATGGCGGACAGAACCTTTTGGGGACGGAACTGTTTGAAGATCTGGGGGTCATCCGTACGGAAGAACTGCTTGCGGCGAGACGGCTCGATGGAGCCCAACAGTTCTTTACGCCGGAGTATGAATTCGGATTTTCGAAAACGGCCGAAGAAGGATTGGAGAAATGGGGTCACGATCGGGTCCTTGGCGATTTTGTACGTGTGATTCGGCAGTTTCGGCCGGAAATCATCGTGTCGCGATTCACGGGTACTCCATCCGACGGCCATGGCCACCATCAGATTGCCGGGATCATCACTCAGGAAGCTTTCAAAGCGGCGGCCGATCCGAAACTGTATCCCGAATATGGGAAGCCCTGGCAGGCCAGGAAGCTTTACCTGAATGGTGGCGGACGAGGCGGGCAGGGTCAAGGGCAGGGACAAGGACAGGGCCAGGCGCAGGGTCGCGGACAAGCGCAGGGACAAGTCCAGGGACAGGCTCAGGGACGGGGCCAGGCGCCGGTACAGGCGCAGGCACAGCCACAGCCCGCCGGCATCACCATCAATGTGGGAGAGTTTGATCTGGCTTTGGGCCGATCGTATTCCGAGATCGCCGCCGAAGGACGAAGCCTGCATCGATCGCAATCTCAAGGTTCCGCTCAAAACAAGGGCCCCAACAACACCAGCCTTCAGCTGGTACAGAAGTCCGTCGACGTCGCCGACACTGCCGCACTGTTTGACGGCGTGATCTACAAGATCAAGGACCTGGCGCAGCTGGACGCAAGCATTTCCGCGGACGTTTCCGACCTTCAATCGCGCATCGGTTCAATTCGCCAGAAGGTGAATCTGCTGCGTCCCGCAGAAATTGTTCCGGATCTCACCGCCTCAATGCAGCTGCTACAACGTATTCGCAGCAAGTCCACCAATGAACAGGTTCAATTTCTTCTTAAACAGAAAGAAGCCGACTTTCAGGAAGCCACACGGCTGGCCGCCGGTCTGGTACTGGATGTCATTGCTGCAGATGAGACGGTAATTCCCGGCCAGACCTTCAATCTCACGGTGAGCGTTATCAATGGCGGTCCGCTGGTTCTACCTGCCCCGAAGATCACCACGGATCTGCCGGCCGGTTGGGTGGCGACGGCACAACGAACGACCGGTTCGATACAACCCGGTCAAAAGCTCGATCAGATCTTCAGCGTCACCGTTCCCGCGAACGCCGAATTTACTCAACCATACTGGTTGAAACAGCCGCGTCAAGGGGATCGCTTTGTCTGGCCTGAAGGTTCCGCCGCGAACATGCCGTTCGATCCCCCATTGCTTCAGACGCATGCGGAAATCGAATACAACGGCACTGCGATCTCCATGGAACAGTCCGCACAATTTCGACGAACCGACGGCCTGCTCGGAGAACAACGCAGCCTGTTGAAGGTGGTGCCGGCTCTTTCGGTACGCGTTTCGCCCGATATCGCCGTTATTCCTCTCACCGGCAATCACAAAAAAGAATTCACCGTCACTGTGGAAAATCAAAACACGTCGGCCGCAGAAACGGAGGTTCGACTGGTGATTCCTGCTGGCTGGTCGGTGGAGCCGACATCGCGGACATTGAAATTTACCCGTCAGGCAGAACTTGCCACGGCGCAGTTCACGGTCACCGCGCCTGCGACGGCAGGGAATTTCAAGGTGCAGGCTATCGCAAAAACCGGCAATCAGGAGTTCAAGACGGGATACACGCCAATCGCTTATCCGCATATCGAGACTCGATATGTCTATTCCACTGCAGAATCCAAAGCCGAAATATTCGATGTGAAGGCCCTTGTCACCTCCGTGGGTTATGTCGAAGGCGCTGGCGACAAAATTCCGGAAGCACTGCAGCAACTCGGAGTGAAAGTGACGAAGCTTTCTACCGACGATCTTGCAAATGGAGACCTTTCCCGATTTCCCGCAATCGTGCTGGGGGTGCGCGCCTACGGTGTGCGTGAGGATCTTGTGGCCTATAACAAACGTATTCTCGATTACGTGTCCAACGGCGGAACACTCATCGTTCAATACAATCGTGCCGGCGAGACTCAGCGTAATCCATTTGGACCCTATCCGTTCACGATCAACGACAATGGTCGGGTGACCCGGGAAGAGGCCCCCGTAAAAATTCTCAATCCGACGCTGCAGCTGTTCAATGTTCCAAACCGGATTTCGTCGAGTGACTTCGACGGCTGGGTGCAGGAGCGCGGGAATTATTTCCTCAGTGCGTGGGATCCGCGATATACGCCAATTCTCGAGAGTGCCGATCCAAACGAACAACCCCAGCAGGGCGGAATGGTCATGGCGAAAGTTGGGAAGGGAACTTACGTCTATACCGGCTATGGATTTTTCCGTCAGCTGCCCGATGGAGTCCCCGGAGCCTACCGGCTGTTTGCAAATTTGATCAGTATTGAAAATTAGATTTAGGCTTCCTCCGCGGTGCTAGACTTGGATCATGACTCGCCGCGGAATACTACTCGCCGCTCTGTGTCTGGCCTCGCCGGCGATCGGACTGGCGCAGGCTTCAAAAGCGTCCGAGACAGAAATCATCCGGAAACTTCTGGCTGAAGAAGCGGCCGCCCGCGTCGACATGCCATTCGGAGGCGAAGGTATCGAGGTTTCCGATCAAGGTAAAATCAACGAGTCCAAACTCAACAAACAAATTCAGAAGAACGGAACGTCGATACAGGCGGGCCGGGTTGTCCGTATTACCAACGTTGAATTTGGCAGCAGGAATATCGAAATCGAGCTGGACCATGGCGGCAAGGAAAAGAAGCATCTCAGCGATCACCTCCAGGTCAGTGTCGGCGGTGCTTCAACTCCGGGCCCGCAGCAGTCCGGCGCACCCAAGGCAAACGGATCGAAAATTTCCCTGGCGTTTTCAGGCAAGGTTCCTCCCGACCTGACATTCAACCAGCTGCAGCAGCTCCTCGTTCCCGTCCTGGATTTCACGAAGAAAACCATCGTTTCCACAAGCATTGATTCGCTTCCGCCCGAATTCAAGGAAGCGGTCCTTGCCAGGGAAGCCGTCATCGGTATGGACCAGGATACGGTTTTGCTGGCGATGGGAATTCCGGATCGCAAGACCTTGGAAAAGGTCAACGGCGTCGAACAGGAAGAATGGCAGTATAACGGCCGGGGCGTTAAGAAGACATTCGTGACGTTTGAAAACAATATCGTCGTGGGAATCCGGGAGTATTGATGAGCAGTCGCGCGCCGTATTACAGGAAGGTTCCAAGGGTAGTGAATGTCCTGCGGAATTCGTCGGAAACCACACCCCCGATTTCATCCATCCCTCCTCATTCCGGCGCAGAATCTCGTCCCCATGTCCGGATCGGATGAGCAGTATCGAGTCTCCCATTTCAACCTCCTCTCGCATCACGCGTTACTGGATTCCCGTTCTCGTGATGTTGATGGTCCAGTACACCTTCTCAACCAGTGCCTTCTCGTCCGATGAAACTTCCAGGTACATCGTTCCGTTTCTGAAAGTCCTGCTCCGCAACCCGACAGCCGACCAGTTGCAGTTCTGGCATCACGTCATTCGAAAGGCTGCGCATGTTACCGAATACTGCATCCTCGGTCTGCTGGTCTATCGGGCATTCCACGTGGATGTCGCAAAGTCATCGAGAGTGGGATTTCTAACGATCCTGTTTGTCGCGGCCGCCGCCACATTCGACGAATTTCACCAGTCGTTCGTTCATTCGCGAGGATCTTCGGTGTTCGATGTCGGATGGGATTGCATTGGGGGCCTCATCGCAATCATGCTGTTGTGGATATGGAGAGCATTTCGGGTTATTGAAGAATGAATCAAGGGATTTATGTCCACATTCCATTTTGTGAACAGCGCTGCTATTACTGTGCCTTCACCGTGGCGACGACTCCGGAAGAAACCTACGAGCCGTACATCCGTCGGCTCGTGAACGAAATTCGCATGTCCGGAATGACTGGCGAGTGTCGGTCCATTTACCTGGGAGGGGGCACGCCTTCGCTCATCCCTGCGAAATTGCTTTCACAGGTACTGCTTGAGTTTCCAGGATCGGACCGGGAGGTATCGATTGAAGTGAATCCCGGAACGATCTCGTTTGAAAAGGTGGCGCTGTACCGTGAAATTGGAATCAATCGGATCAGCCTGGGCGCTCAATCCCTGGAAGACGAGGATCTGAAACGCGCCGGGAGACTCCACCGGTCCGTTGCGGTGTATGAAGATTTCGAAATGTTTCGGCGTCTGGGTTTCAACAACATCAATCTGGATTTGATTGCCGGCCTTCCCGAACAGCGGCTTGAAGTATGGATTCGGAATGTGGATGCCGTCTTGCGGTTGCTGCCGGAACATGTGTCGATCTATATGCTCGACCAGGAGGAGCGCAGTGCCTGGGGCAGTCGCATGAAGTCGGTTCAGGCGGATGAGGACTTCGCGACCTTCTACGAGGAGGCGTCTTTGCGTCTGGCGGCCGCCGGCTATATCCAGTACGAGATTTCGAACTGGGCTCGGCCGGGCTCGGAATGTCTTCACAATCTGGGATACTGGACTGGCGTGCCTTACAGGGGATTCGGCGTCAGCGCTCATTCTTATGATGGCGTTCAGCGCTTCTGGAATACGTCGTCGTTGACGGAGTATGCGTCGCGTATCGATGGGGGGAATCTGCCGGTTGCCGGAATCGAAACGCTCACTCGTCCGATGAAGATCGAAGAAAAGTTCATGCTCGGACTGCGACAGACCTCGGGATTTGATGTGCGAGCGGCAGCAAGCGACCTGGACTTGAATCTTTCCCCGGAATGGATGTCCCGGGTTCATGAGCTCCAGCAGGGCGGCATGATCGAATTTGATGGAACCGTTCTGAAGCTGACATCCAAAGGGCGGCTCGTTGCCAGTTCGGTAACCGAGGAATTGATATGGGCGAGTCCGGCGTCACAGTCATCGATCTTCGAAGCGACACGGTAACCAGGCCGTCGCCGTCGATGCGGACGGCAATGGCGGCTGCCGCGGTCGGAGACGATGTCTTTCAGGAAGATCCCACCCTGAATCTTCTGCAGGCGCGTGCCGCGGAACGATTCGGGCGTGAGGCGGCCCTCTATGTTCCCTCCGGAACGATGGGGAATCTCGTATGCCTGATGGCGCTCACACGCCCCGGACAGGAAGTGATCTGCGACGAAGCAGGGCACACGTACAACTATGAGATGGCCGGAATGTGTTCGATCGGTGGCCTCCTGCCGCGTGTCGTTGCCGGGCAGGACGGGATTCTATCGTGGGACGATATCCGGCGGGCGATCCGCCCAAAGGTCTACTATCGGCCGCAAACGACGCTGATTTCTCTCGAAAACTCGCACAACATGGCCGGGGGAACGGTTTATCCGACGGCGCTTGTCGACGAGATTTGTGACAAGGCGCATGAGGCGGGGATTCTCGTTCACATGGACGGCGCTCGGATATTCAACGCCGCAACATATCTTGGCGAAGATGTCTCGGCAATGACGGGGAAGTGCGATTCGGTTCAGTTCTGCCTCAGCAAGGGGTTGGGCGCGCCCGTAGGATCCCTCGTTGTCGGCTCGCGCGATTTTATTGAACGCTGCCGAAGCATTCGAAAGATGCTGGGAGGCGGAATGCGCCAGGCGGGTATTCTTGCCGCAGCGGGACTCGTCGCTCTGGAAGAAGGACCGAAACGGTTGTGGGTGGATCACGAGAACGCGAATCGTCTGGCACGAGGGCTTGCCGCCATTCCCGGAATCACTATCGATGTGGAGAAAGTCCAGACCAATATCGTGATCTTCAGCCTGAAAGGCTCTGGACTCCTGTCGGCCGAATTCATTTCGGCGCTTCGTCAGCGAAATATTCTTGCTCTTCCGGTGGATGACATCCGTGTTCGAATGGTGACGCATCTTGAATTGGATCGAGCCGCCATCGATCAAGCCATCGAAGCCGCTTCGGAGATTATGAGGAAACATGAACACGCCCGCTAAGATCCGTATCGCAGTCCTGTTTGGAGGACGTTCCGGAGAACACGAAGTGTCCCTGCGGTCGGCAGAATCCGTTCTGCAGGCTCTGGACCCGCAGAAGTACGATGTGGTTCCGATCGGTATCACCCACGACGGACGCTGGCTTTCTTCGGGAAATCCCATGCGCACCCTGGCTCCGAAAGAGACCATCCAGAAGGAGCTGTCCGACGGGAAGCCCGCCGCTATTTCGGCAGAAGTTCAGCAAGCGGTCCGGTTTGACGTCGTGTTTCCCGTTCTGCATGGCACGTACGGAGAGGACGGCACCATCCAGGGCTTGTTGGAACTGGCGGATCTTCCCTATGTCGGCGCCGGTGTGCTGGGATCCGCCGTCGGTATGGATAAGGACGTGATGAAAAGGTTGCTTCGCGATGCGGGACTTCCGATCGTGGACTACTGGGCGCTGCTGTCGAGTGGAATCGAATCGTTTATTCGTGATCATTCGGGAAGTCTTCCATATCCCGTCTTTGTGAAGCCGGCGAATCTGGGATCGTCCGTTGGAATTACCAAGGCGCATCACGCAGGCGAACTTCCCGCGGCGCTGGCGGCTGCCGCGCAGTTCGATCGAAAGATCGTTGTCGAGCGCGGAATGGATGCGCGTGAAATTGAGGTCGCTGTGCTTGGCAACGATAACCCCGATGTATCCGTACCTGGCGAAGTCGTCCCTGCGCGGGAGTTCTATGACTACCAGGCCAAGTATGTGAGCGACGATTCCAAAATACTCATTCCCGCTCCACTCACCGACGCGCAGGCGAAGGAAGCGCGCGAACTCGGCCGTAGAGTATTTCAGGTTCTGGAGTGTTCAGGGCTGGGCCGTGTCGACTTATTCCTGGAGAAGACGACGGGAAAATATTACGTGAATGAGATCAACACGCTTCCGGGATTCACATCGATCAGTCAGTACCCCAAGCTCTGGGCCGCAAGCGGATTACCATATCCGAAACTTCTGGATCGCCTGGTGGAACTAGCTTTCGAACGCCACGCCGAAAAGAAAAAGCTCCGGACGAAATACTGAGTCGTGAGGAAGGTGAAATCGGAGGGGATAGTAATTTCAAGCGGCCGGTCGAGAGTATACTCCGATTCCCGGAGACGGGATCTTCAACAGCATATAACGCTTCTTATGCTGGAAGGTCGCCAGCGGGCTCAAAGCAACGGGAATCTTAGATAGGTCAAGTGCCCTCCTCGTGTACATTTTCAAATTCGATCGAACGAAATTCATGGGCAGGCTATTGCGCTGAAATTTGAAGTGTCGGCGGACTGTATCGCGGAGCCTTTGGCACACCGATGCTAAACGCCGTTACCCTACCTGATTAGTTCCAAAATGAAATTGTTCTCAGAATGATTCTGAACCTTTCAATCTAAAAAACAATTCGACCGAAATGGACAATTGCCTTGGCGCAAAACGGTCGAAAGCACCCTCAAGGTCGAACCAGGTTCACTTGCGCACTGGCCGTCTCGCCTTCACGGATCGTTACCGAAGCTCCGTCGCTTTCGTGCCTGGTGACAAAATCGAGCACATCGATTTCGTTGTCGTTCGTGACTCCTTGAACAGCGAAGACCTTGTACGATCCCGGCTCGATGTCTTCGAAAGTATGTGACGTTTGCGCGGCTGTATTGATGAATTCATAGAGGTGAGGATTCTCGCGCCGAGGCTCATCCGGAATCAGCATGAGCATGCCGGTACGTCCTCTCTCGCCCAGGACAAATGTACGCACAGCCCCACCGCCGGACCTCAGCACAACTTCAACCGGATCGACCGGCCCACCCCCGATCTCGATTCCAGAATCATAGACGCTTCGTCCCGACTGACGAATGTCCGAGACGTGATATACCCTGTTGCCAATACGTGGTCGACCGATGTCGAAATCGAAGGTGCCTGGATTTACAAAGTTGAACAGGAAGGCGGAGGGATCCCTGGAATCGACACTCGCTGTATTAATACTCATTGAGCCGCATTCGGAACTCAGCTGTTCCCTTCCCGGTCTCCCACGAAGTGCAATGTTCGCGGAGTTCAGATTGATCGTCCCGCCTCCTTCGACGACAACGTGTCCTCTAAGCTCAACCGTCGGACTTTGATTCAGCGTGATAACCAATCCCTCAACGTTGCGGTCCTGCACCGTGACAGAAATATGCCCGGAATACACAGCTCTCTTCATTTCTACTTTTCTTGTTTCCGAAGGGCCGATGCGAAAATCCAGCATGGTGGACCGCAGGACTGTCGCGTAGAGTTCGTAGGTTCCGGGCGCAACATTTGAGATCACAAATTCCCCGGAGGTACTGGTCGTCGCGGCGTCGTGGCCACATACAGGCGTGTTCCGCAGCAAACCATCGCCGACGCGCGTCAAACTGACGAAATAAGTCAGATTTCCCGTATCCGGCAGATCACTTTTGAGCTGCCCCGAAATGGTCCGCCAGGTTGCTGGCTTTGCCGGCACTTCGATATCCGCAACGACCTCAGAACCATTTGCCAGGAATACACTGCGCGCGGAACGGAACTCCAGCGCGTTGGGAAAGTACGTCGCAAGAGCCTGTTTCCCGGGATCGGACAAATCGGGTGGAACTGCACGATCGAACCATGCGGCAATGTAGTAATTGCCTTTCCGGAGATTGTCGATTTCGTACTCGCCGCGGTCGTTGGTCTCAACGGTGCTGCCCAATTGATCCCATTCGGCCCGGCGATATGGATACTCGATTACTCCGGCAGCGACATTGATTCCGGCAATTCCCTTCCCATCGGGGCCACGGACCACCCCACGAACCGTCGCCCTTGGAAAAAGCGTTAGAGTGACGTCATGAGGCGCGTCGCCTTCCCGCAAGTTAGCAGGCACTACAAATGCGCTGACCTGAACTCTGCCGTCGGAGCCCTCTGCAGTGGTATCGAAGTGCTCCAAATCCGCGGAGACGAGATATGCTCCAGGTTCGAGATTTGTAAAGGTATATCGACCATCCGTATCCGTCGTCCCGGAGCGAACCGTTCCGCTCTGAAAGTAATCGCCAATAAGAATCAGAAAGAATCCCGGTGGCGGATTGGTTTCGCGAAGAGCGGATTTTCCAATCAGCACCCGCACATTCCCAATCGGCATATTCGTTCCGTGCCGCACCAACTTGACGTGTACCGTGCCGCCGGATGACTGAGCGAGCGCAGGCTGAGCGGCGAGAGATATGAAGAAGCTCCAACACAGTATCCTCGCCATTTTCTTTCCAACAAACCAATTCGTGATGAAGGCGACTAGTCGCATCGTCTGCCTCCTAATGAAGAGTGATCCATTCGAACTACACTTTCAATAAATTGAAATCAGCTTCTTTGGTTCACGTTTTCGACTGGTAACCGCTTTTCAATAGAAAAGGCAGCATGAAGTGCATCAATTGATGTCCGGCTTTGTACCGGCACTCTCCCGAATTCCGAGGGTGAGGATGGATTCAGGTCGATAGGATACCGGTGGTTTTGAGTTCTACTGAAACAATTATTCGGTAGTGCGTCCTTTTTAATATTGGACCGCAAATTGCCATCCTCTCATAAGAGATTCCGATGCGCGCAGGAACCGTCAGTTGATACAAACGAGCGGCGTCCATTGGCCGCGAGTGATCGCATCATTCGGCCAGTACGTCCGCACGTAACGACGTTTTAGTGCTTGAGATAAATGGAAACTGTCTGCAATGTGAACTTCGAGATGACCAATCGTTGAAAACGTGCGCCCGTCGCCGCGATATCGCAGATCCTTTCGCTAGACGTGTTGCCACGTGGCCTTCCCATCCTCAAACGCGAGAACCCGGCTGGTTACATCCCGCGCAAATCGCGCGTCGTGCGTGACGACGAGCTGAGTCATCTTCTCGTTGTTCAGCTCCCGCATCACATTGAAGACTTCGTCAACCAATCGCGGATCAAGCTGCGACGTGGGCTCGTCGTACAGCATGATCTTCGGCTGCATCGCGAGGCTGCGCGCGATGGCGACGCGTTGCTGTTGTCCTCCGGACAACGTCGATGGGTACTTATTCGTCATATCCTGAAGACCGACGCGTTCCAGTATGACTTTGCCCAGGCGGGTTGCTTCTTCGGCACCCATTCCTTTGACCTGCATTGGCGCTAACGTGACATTCTCCAAAGCCGTGAGGTGCGGGAACAGATTGAAACTCTGAAAAACCATTCCCGTTTGAAGCCTCATATTGCGGACGGCATTTCGCCGTTCCGGCGTCAACTTCGAAGCTTCGCCTTCGTTCCACGATACCGAAAGATCTCCAATGGAGATTCGGCCGCTATCAAACATTTCGAGAAAGTTGATACAGCGCAGCAATGTCGATTTTCCGCAACCGGAGGGACCCATAATGATGCTGAGTTCTCCGGCCGGGAAATCCAGCGTCAGATCGCGGAACACCGAATGGCCATCGAATGATTTTGTCAGGCCTTCGACTTTAACCACCGTGGACTCGAGGCTGCAGAACGCATGAAGACCTTTTGAGGTACTTCTTTGGCATTAAAACCGATCGCGTACGGGCAGAAGAGATTGGCACGTTTGGAACGTGAGTTCTCGTCGAGATGGTACGCTCCAATTCGAAAGTGATAGTCATCGACGGTGCCCGAAAGCGTGCCATCGCCGTTGTATTTCCAGGAACTCGATCGGCGATTGTCGTTGGCCACAATGATGAAATTCAGGTGATCCGGCATCATATCGGACAGGTCTTCCGTGCTGAGGTTCCCGACACTCTTGAGATTGCCCCATGCGGTGTGCGAATGAAAATCGCCGATCATCGAGAGATGCGGAAGATTATCCAGAAACTTGTGGATTCTTCGCGACGCGCGATTGTTCCGCTCCACACTGCCGTGACGGCGTTGTGCAGTCTGATATGAAATGGCGTGTTCCACCACGTAGCTGTGGCTGCTGTCCCGATACCCAAGGAGAATGCCGTAGCACTCCTTCTTATAGACCTCGATGGCCGAGATGAGCAGAGCCCAGAACGCGTTGGCCGAAATATGAACATCCATGGTTTGAAATTCCTCTACTGGACCGGACAGGATCGTAGCTATTTCATCATCCACATGCCGGGAACTAATTTCCACAAAAAGAAAAGGCCGCTGAATGCGGCCTTTTCTTATCTCGGTCTTCGCGCCTAAATTGTTGTAAAGCTGTTACTTCTTTTTCTTTGCAGCTTTCTTTTTCTTTGCTGGAGCTTTCTTCATTCTTCCCTCCTTAAGGGTTTTATTTTGTGGTCTCCTCCCTACATATAGAGGTCAACCATCAGATTGCTGCTTAGTATTGTGGTGTTTCGGCGAGCTGTCAAGCCAAATTTCTGAGTCTTAAGGGTTTTCTCGAACTGGCGAAAAAGACACGGGAATTATTCCGTCGGACCGAAGTAGCCTTTCCTGGCCCGGACCGTCAACGACGGCTCTTTTGCGAGAACTTTGATGTTGCGGAATTTTCCGTCACGTGCCGTATTCGTGGATTTGTAGGCGACGCTGTACTGGCCCCGCAGTTCGCTGGCGATCGTGTCGAAGATGCCTTTGAAGTCGGTGGATCGGCGAATGAAGAATACCGTACCGCCGGTATCTCCGGAGAGTCTCTTCAGTGTGTCCGGGCCTTTTCCCAATTGGGAACCATCGATGATATTCGAGATGGAATAAATGATGGAGTCCGCGGACTGGGCAGAAAACAAAGCGTCGTTCAAACGGTGGGAACTGCCTTGATCATCGCCGTCCGAAATTAAAATCATGGCTTTGCGTCCCGATTCCAGCGAAAGGTGATCTCGCGCCGCAAGGACGAGAGCATCGTAAAGTGCCGTGCCGTTCCCGGTCGGGCCGACCTGATCAATGGCATCGGCCATGCGCCGCTTGCTTTCCGTAAAATCCTGGATCACCTTCGCGTACTTGTCGAACTTGATCACCATTGCAAGATCTCTGGGAGTCAGGATGCTGTTGATAAAAGCCGAAGCCGTTTCCTTTTCCGCCGGCAATACTTCGCGGACACTGCCGCTGGTGTCAATCAGCAGCGCCAGTGTCAGTGGCAGCTCGTTCTCTTTTGAAAAGCTGACAATCTCCTGCTTCTTTCCGTCTTCTTCAATGATGAAATCGTCTTTGGTGAGATTTGGAATCAACCGGCCTTTGCGATCCGTAACGGTGCACAGCACGTTGACGAGATTCGATTCCACTTTGATGGTGAACTGCGGATCCTGTGCCAGCGCAGTGAATCCAACAACACACAGGAGGAGGACTACGGGAAACTGTTTCATTATTCGCATGCTATCATGACCTTGTTTTGTTCCAATTTAGACGCAGGGCAAAGGCAATCCTCTCCCAATGATTCATGCTTAAACTGACCAACACGCTGACGCGGACCACAGACGTGTTCGCCCCTGCCGATGGGGCGACCGTTCGCTTGTATGCATGCGGTCCAACGGTATACGACTTTGCCCATATCGGCAACTTTCGAACCTACGTGTTTGAAGACGTTCTGCGCCGCCATCTGCGGAGCAAGCCATGGAAACTGGTTCACGTGATGAACATCACGGATATCGACGACAAGATTATCCGAAAGTCGGTGGAACTGGGAATCGATATCCGTACTTTCACAGCGCCGTTTACGAAGGCATTTTTCGAGGATAGCGAAAAACTCCGTGTCCAGCGGCCCGATATCATCACGCCGGCAACCGACTATATTCCGGAAATGATTGAGCTCGTCGAACGGCTCCTGAAGTCCGGTCATGCTTACCGTGAAGGAGATTCGATTTACTACCGGATTTCGAGTTTTCCGTCCTACGGAAGGCTGTCGCGTCTGGATCAGCGGGAATTGAAGGTCGGCGCACGTATCGATGCGGACGAATACGAAAAGGAGCAGCCCAACGATTTCGTCTTATGGAAAGCTCCGAAAGACGAGAAAGAGCCGCGATGGACCGCTCCGTTCGGCACTGGTCGCCCCGGCTGGCATCTGGAGTGCTCTGCTATGGCGATGAAGAATCTTGGCAGTACTCTCGACATTCATTGCGGCGGCGTCGACAATATTTTCCCCCATCACGAAAATGAAATCGCCCAGAGCGAAGCCGTCAGTTCCCAGCCTTTTGCGCGGTTCTGGATTCACGGTGAGCATCTGCTGGTTGAAGGCGAGAAGATGTCGAAGTCCAAGGGGAACTATTACACGCTGCGGAATCTGATCGATAAAGGATACGACCCCCTCGCCATTCGATATCTCCTGCTTTCCGTGCAATACCGCAAACAGCTGAATTTTACCTTGGACGGGTTGGCATCGGCGCAGAGCTCGCTGGATCGAATAAAGGAATGCATTTTCCGGATGAAGACGTCGACGCTGCCGGAAGGGTGCAATCCGCAGCTCTCCGCCGCATTGTCGACGGCCGTCGCTCAATTCGAAGCGGGCCTCGATGACGATCTCAATACGGCGCAGGCACTGGGGGCCGTCTTCGTGTTGATTCGCGAAATCAACAATGCACTAACCGAAGGCAAGCTGCAGGTCGACAACCGAAACGAAATTCTTCAATGGCTAGCGGTCGTCGACGAACGCCTCGCGATTATTCCATCGGATGCTCCGCAGAGCCAGGGAGCCCAGAGCAATGACGCGGAAATTCAAGCCATGATCGCTCAGCGTATTGCGGCGCGAAAGAATCGGGATTTCGCCGAATCCGATCGCATCCGCGCCAAACTGCTCGACATGGGCATCCTCGTCGAGGACACGCGCGAGGGCATGAAATGGCGACGCAAGTAGCAAGTCTGGGAAAGTTTCCACGTATCGTCACTCCTTTGCCGGGACCTGAAGCGCAAGCAATCATTGCAAGCGATCATCGTTTTATTTCCCCGTCGTATACACGGTCCTATCCGCTCGTTGCAGAACGCGCCAGCGGTGCGATCGTTGAAGATCCGGATGGGAATCGCTTCCTCGATTTCAGTGCCGGAATTGCCGTGGTTTCGACCGGTCACTGTCATCCCGACATCGTTCGCGTGATTCAGGACCAGGCGGCCTCGCTGATTCACATGTCCGGTACCGACTTTTATTATCGACAAATGCCGGAGCTCGCCAGCAAGCTCTCATCCCTGATTCCCGGGGACTCCTCCGGCAACGACTGGCGTTGTTTCTTTGGAAACTCGGGAGCCGAAGCGATTGAAGCGTCCATCAAGCTGGCGCGTTATGCCACGCGCCGCCATCAGCTGATTGCCTTTCACAATTCGTTTCATGGCCGGACGATGGGAGCGCTGTCTCTCACTGCATCGAAGCCGGTTCAACGAAAAAGGTTCGGGCCGCTTCTTGCCGGTGTGACGCATATCCCTTACCCGAATCCATATCATTGTCCGTTGGGTGCAAAACCCGGGAATGTGGGTGAGGCCGTCCTGGAATATCTGGAAGATGTCGTTTTTCGAACCACAGTGGCTCCCGATGAAGTTGCGGCGATTGTCGTCGAGGCCATTCAGGGAGAAGGCGGCTACATTGTTCCTCCGGTGAATTTCCTGAAGGGCCTTCAGGAAATCGCGCGCAATTACGGCATTCTCATCATTGCGGACGAAGTGCAGAGCGGAATGGGACGAACGGGAAAAATGTTTGCCTTCGAACATTTCGATTGCCAGCCGGATATCATCGCGCTCGCGAAAGGCATCGCTTCGGGCTTGCCGCTGGGAGTCATGATGGCGCGGTCCGACCTGATGACGTGGGAGCCCGGCGCTCATGCGTCGACCTTTGGCGGAAATCCGGTAAGCCTGGCGGCCGCTTTGGAAACGATTCGCCTGCTTCAGAACCAATATGTTGCGAATTCCGCGAGAGTCGGTGCATTCCTGAAAGCGCGTTTAATGGAGCTGATGGCGAAGCATCCACACATCGGGGATGTTCGAGGATTTGGTCTGATGATTGGAATCCAGGTCGTGCGCGGTCCCGGAAACCGGGAATGGAATCCCGTATTGAGGGACGCTCTCATCCAGGAATGTTTCAGTAAGGGCCTGCTCGTTCTCGGTGCGGGTGCATCCAGCATCCGGTTATCCCCTCCATTAATGATTGACGAGGAACAGGCCGAGTGCGCAGTGGGAATTCTCAGCAACGCGTTGGCCGCGCTTTCCATTTAGGTCCGTCCAATGCCATTTCCACTGTGGTGGTTTCGCCTCATTCCATTTGGCCGCCGGTCAGAGATCGATGGTGCTGCGTATCTGAGAACTCTGGGATTCCGGATCGTCGCGTCCGGCTACCGCATTCCGGAAGGTGAAGTGGACCTTGTTGCATGGGACGGGGATCAGTTGGTGTTTATCGAAGTAAAAGCTCGACACTCCGACGCCCCTCCGGAAGACGCTGTCGGTTTGCGGAAACAGCAGAGAGTGATTCGAGCGGCTCACTCCTATCTTTTGCGTTATCGTCACCATGACATTTCGTACCGGTTTGATATTCTCGCGGTTACAGCATTGTCGGGCTGCGAACCGGTCTATCGGCTGTTGCGGGATGCCTTCCGCGAGCCCAGGCATTACTGACCTCGTTGTCCACCTGCCTTAAGTTACAGTTCACTCCTTCACAGTTCTCGGGAAGAATATGACGTTACGAAAGACTCCTATAAATGTCGAAGCGAGAAAGAGAGGAACGCATGAAGTTTGGGCTAAATTTCAGGAGGATGATTTTCGGGGTAACTGCGATGTTGATCGTGATGCCCTTGTTTTCGGTTCAGTCCGTGGAGGCCCAGACACTCGACGGCACGCTCAAAAAGATCAAAGACTCGAGCACGATGAACCTCGGGTATCTTGCAGACGCCCCGCCATTTTCCTTTCTCGGACCCGATAAGAAACCCACCGGATATTCCGTGGATCTCTGCACGCGCATCGCCAGTTCGATTCAAAAGCAGCTCAATGTGAATCTCAAACTCAATTGGGTTGTCGTTACGGCGGAGAATCGCATCAGCATGGTGGAGCAGGGCAAAGTCGACATCGAATGCGGCACGACGACGACCAGCCTTTCGCGTTACGAAAAAGTGGATTTCAGCCTGATGACATACGTCGATGGCGGTACGCTGCTGACACTTGCCAACTCCCCGCTTCGGAGTTTATCGGACCTTTCCGGCAAGAAGGTTGCAGTGATCACCGGAACGACGACTGAAACGGCATTGGCCAAATTTCTCAAAGAGCAATTTGTTACGGCGGTTCAGCTGGTGCCGGTGAAAGATCATGTGGAGGGACGCACGGCACTCGAGAATGGAACCGTCGAGGCATTCGCGTCGGATCAGGCCATTCTGATTGCGCTCGCGCTGACAGCCAAAGATCCGAAGAGATTTGCCCTTGCGGATGGTCTTTTCTCCTATGAGCCTTACGCTTTCATGCTCCGCCGCAACGATCCCTCGTTTCGGCTTGCAGTCAACCGCGCGATCGCCGCGTTGTACCGTTCGGGCGAGATCCTTCCGATTTACGACAGCTGGTTCGGAGCGCTCGGCAAAGTTGGCGATGCGATTGAGGCCATGTACATGATCAACGGGCTGCCCGAATAAATAACGGCTCCATCACCGCACCCCAGCCGGCAGGAAAAGGCCCGATTGACCCTCGGGCCTTTGTGCTTTATTCTGATTTGGCTTGCGGGACTAACTCAGTGGTAGAGTGCGACCTTGCCAAGGTCGAAGTCGCGGGTTCGAATCCCGTGTCCCGCTCTTGAAGCCCGGGCAAACCTGCCCGGGCTGTTCTTTGTGGCGCCGTACCCAAGTGGTAAGGGAGAGGTCTGCAAAACCTTTATGCATCGGTTCGAATCCGATCGGCGCCTCTCATTCAATCCATTCAATTTATCGCTGAATTTTGCTGTGGGGAATTTGCTGCGATTTCGGACTGTGTAGGGAAAACTGTAGGGACTGTTTCAGAAACTAGGGATTTTGCCTTTTCTTTTGTTTCTCGAATTCCGCGATTTCCTTCGCGGCATTAAACACCTCTAAACGTTTCACCGCGTCTGCCTGATGCTGTTCCTGAGGGTGGGCGTACCGCATCACCATATTCAGCTTACTGTGACCCAATAGGGCTGCAAGTGTCGGCATATCCATGCCACCCTCTGCGGCTCTGGTCGCCCAGGTATGCCGAAGGTCATATAGCCTGAACGCTCGGACCTTCGAATTGCTGAGGGCCGTTGTATGGGCGTTGTTGACCTTGAGCATGGGTTTGTTCGCGTCATCACGATGCGGGAATAGGTAGACGCCTTTCGCTGCTTCAACTCGTCGTTTGATGATTGCAAGGGCAGGGGACGTGAGCGGAATTCGGCGACGTGCGGCCTTCGTCTTGCCGAATGGAATATAGAGATACCCGGAGTCTAGCGCCGCATTCCCGACCGTTGCGCGGTAGACCTCTTCGGGCCGAAGACCAGTTTCGAGCATAAGTCTCGCCACGTCCTTAAGGGTTTCCGAGGCGACGGCCAGATACTTCGTGGCGAATCCATCAGGAAGATTTCGGAGAGCTGGCGGAGTCATGAACGCGGAGATACTGAAGTATTACGGACCCTGTCCAGTCCATCCCTGTTCTTGGCATCACCTGACTCGCCCGTGTATCCGTTGTCTGATCAAGGCCGCGACGGTGGCGTTGCTTCACGCATCGCTGGAGCGTCCTAGTGGGCCAGAAAGCAACCCAAGCGACAAACGGACCCGGAAGGAAAGAATCGTGATCGAAAGTGGAGGGATTCCCTATGTCAGACCTATCGAGCGTCGCACCTATCGGACGAACCAATAAGTGCAAGGCACACAAGAAAGACGGTTCACGTTGCGGCCATTATCCGATACGTGGCGGCACGGTCTGCAAATATCACGGCGGAGCCGCTCCCCAAGTTCAAATGAAAGCCAAGGAGCGTCTCGAAGCACTAGTGGCACCGGCCATCATGATTCTCGGGAAACTTCTAAATTGCGACGAGTGCCCTTCGGTTCAACTGGGCGCTGTGAGGGACGTGTTGGACCGCAACGGGTTTAAGCCAACGGACAAGGTGGAATCCAAAATGACGTACGGGGACTTGATCGAGAAGGAGAACGAAGTGAGGCGGTGACGAAATTAATCGGAGTTGGGGACTTTTCAACGATCGCGCGCGGGCGCGCGTACACGTAGAGGAGATTTCGGTTCAAGTTGGTGCATGCAAGTCTGCGAGTGCCCACGATGTCGCGCACCTTGTCGACGAAGAGAGGATCCTTCGATAATTTAAAGGTTTCGCTTCGGTGAGGTTGTAGTGCAAAGGCCCGCTAGATCCTGGCGACCGCGGTCCGACTCATTGCGAAACCGTGATCGGGGACACTACACTAAACGCGCTTTGATCTTCGATATGCTCCGAGACCCGCCAAGCCCACGGCAAGCAGCGCGAGGGAGGTGGGCTCCGGTATGTGGATGTGATCATCGTATTCAGCGCCCATCGTCAGCATTATCGATCCCGTTACATCACTAACGAAATTGAATGGCGGTGCTTGAAATTGCCAGAACACTCTCGCTGGAAATGGGTAGGAGTTCGGATCGAAACCGTGTCCTGTGAGCACAAGCGTCGAATCGAGGCCAGCGACTAAGGCGCCAAATGATGGTGCACCTGTTATGAGAACGTATGGCGTGCTCATGGTGAAGCCGCCGATATTCCAGATCAAGCTTTCTGGAGTGACGTCATGGTAGATGTTTTTGGTGTTCAGTTGCAGAAGATCCCCAATAGAAACGTACGGGGAGAATATACCGGTGGCGTTCTGAACGGTCAGTTCAGAACTGAAACGGCCAAAAGTGTCTCCATTAACGTTGAAGTTAAAGGTATGATCAGTTGTGAATTGTCCACTGAACGTAAGCGTTCCGATGTCGATATGGTCCGCAAAGACGGGGGAAGCCAACAGAGCGAGCGTCAGCGTCAGTAAAAGCCGAAGAACAACAGCCTTGATTCGCATGGAACTCCTTCTGAGGATCGGCAGTATAAACGCCTCCTTGGAAGTAATCCAAGTAATCCCTCGCAATGGAAGGTGATCTCTTACTCCATCATGACGCCGTGACTCGTTGAGCCACGCGCGCGCTCGCACCCCCGAAAATCCGGATCGATCACCTTAGAAGGTCGGCATCAAAGACAGGCGGACATTTAAACCCGTGGTAGAACGGGCAAGCTTCAGGCGCTAATTCATAAGTCTCGATTGCCTGAGGTTGACCGGAGGTCCGTTGACGCGCTTCCCTTTGAGGTCGAGAGTGATCTAGATACGATCGGCAACTTTTATGAATGGAATACCGCTATTCACTCCGTATTGCTTGTTTATCGGGCGTTTTTCCAACCTGTCATAAGTTACGGTTACTCTTCCCCCGAGAACCCTCCAGAATCAGCGCTGTCGTTAATGTGACAACTCATCAAATAAGCCGCTGTCGATTTTCGAAAATGTCACTAATCGTGGATTTGCCGGGTCGCGGCCATGCCGCCTGCGTTCGCGAAGGAGGAGAACCATGGTGTCCAATGTGAGAAGAGTAGCTGCTTTGTGGGTCTTCCTGATCCTAAGCACCACCGTTGCGGCGGCGGCAACAGATGTGGTGACGACTATCACCGGGGAGAAGATTGTCGGTGAAATTAAAAAAGTGGAAAAGGAAGTCCTGACTATTGAAACTGCTTATTCGGATTCCGACTTCAAGGTCAAGTGGGACCAAATCGCGTCGATCGAAAGCAGCCGCCGTTTCCTGGTGGAGACGTATGCAGGTAGCCGATTGTCCGGCGAGTTGAAGGCCGAAGCGGGGAAGAAAGCGACCATGCTGGTGGGTGACGTTAGCGTCTCACTTGCAGACGTCTCTGCAATAGATTCCTACGAACGAACGTTCTGGTCGCGGTTCGACGGGGGTTTCGATTTTGGCTACAGCGTGACGCAGGCAAACCACGCAAAAAATCTGACATTCGGTGGCACTTTGCTATACCGCGAGAAGCAGTACGTGGACTCAATGGCGGCCAATGTGTTTAAAAACACGCAATCCAACGCGCCGGACACTCAACGGTGGGACTTCGGCAACGACTTTCGGTATCTCTTCGGCGAGCGCTGGTATGCCAACACAACGCAGGATTTCACACACAGCGATGAGCAGGGACTCGACCTTCGCACTACACTTGGAGGTGGCGGTGGGCGGTACCTGCTTCGGTCGTCTTCGCAGTATCTCGGGCTCGGCGGCGGGCTGGCCTGGACGAATGAAGCCTACCAAGACCACACGATCCCAAAGAAGGACTCTGCCGAGGCGTATATTGGCACGGAGTTCATGACCGAGAAACTGAAGGTTACGGACCTCGTCACGCGGTTTACCTACTACCCGAGCCTGACGATTGATAACCGGTACCGGCTCAACTTCAAATTTGACCTCGATTTCAATCTGCCTGGCGACTGGTACTTCCGGAGTGGCGTTTTCGACAATTACGACAGCAAGCCGCCGGCCGGTTTGTCCAAAAACGATTTTGGCTGGTCGAACTCCTTCGGCTTGAAGTTCTGATCCCCGTCGGCCCAATGAAGGCCCCGACGATTGCCGGAATCCGGACATGATTTGGCAGAAGGCGCGCTTCGCAATCAACCTGTAAGTTTGGACAGGTTCTGAGAAAATTAAATGACTGAAGAAGTCTGTCCTGCTATCCCTATGGCTGCGTACAAAATACCGTCTATGCGTGCGACATTTTTGCATTGCCATGCGCATGTGCGGAATTCCAGGTGATGTTGATGCCAGCGAAAATCATCGCAATCCAAACGGAGACTATGATCCGGGCTGTGCTGGTCGTTTTGGCCACGTGGATTACCGTGCTCGTCGTTACTATCCTCGCGACGCCGCTGACATGGATCTTGATAGCCGGATTTCTAGCGATCGGTATTGCCCCCGTTGTCGACAAGCTTCAACGTCTCACATGGGGAAAACGGGGAATGGCGTTGGGCCTGTTAAGCCTGGCAACGTTACTGGTGTTCGCCCTCGTGGTGTCACGACTCCTCCCTGCGCTTGTGCGTCAAACCAATGAGATACTTCAATCTCTACCCGAAATGCGGAACAGCATCGCGCAAGGAAACCATCCTCTGGCGCAGTTCATCAATCGCTACAACCTCTTCGAGATGCTCGACAGCAGGAAAGAGGCAATTATCGCCTTCTTCACCGCGTCGTTTGGGACCGTTTTTACGGGCGCAGCCGGCTTTTTCGCGGGGTTCTTTACGACTCTCACGTTCATGGCGTACTTCGTCGTCGGCGGCCCCGGGTGGATTGAGGAACTGAAACAGTCCCGGGTCGGCGACAAATATCGGACGCATGAAAAGACGATCAGGCAGATGGGGGCTGCGATCAGTAGCTATGTCGTCGGGAACTTGCTGACGAGTGTGTTCGCCATGGCGGCATCGTTCGTCGTACTTGTGTTGTTGGGGATTCCGACGCCACTGCCA